>Ga0065705_10000364_pt1 | contig 197155 bp, 189 predicted proteins | sample SwibulcommuniRL2_FD_59092 | JGI IMG/M metagenome (GOLD analysis project Ga0065705, IMG submission 59092) | Bulk soil microbial communities from switchgrass field near Rose Lake, East Lansing, Michigan, USA - RL2 Bulk Soil v2 (version 2) | ecosystem: Environmental > Terrestrial > Soil >...
TTGGTTCCCGCCAGTGATGGCGGGAACCAAGCCCCTAGTTTTTGCGTCGGTGTTGCTTACTTTTGCTCGGTAGTCTTTTCATCCGCCGAGACGGTGGCCAGGATACCGGTATCCAGAGCATCTGGAATGTCGGTGCCGCGTAAGGAAGCACCAGCGGTCTCCGGCATGAAACGGATCGCGATGAAGCCGATCACACAGGCGATCATCATGTAGAGGGCCGGGAAGAGTACGAACCCGGAGGCATCAATTGCCGCCTCGTTCACAATGGCTGCGGTACCGCCGAAGATCGCCGTGGACACGTTATAAGTGATGGCGAACCCGGCGAAGCGTACATGGGAGGGGAACATCGCTGGGAAGGTAGCGGTAATTGTGGCCAGCTGCGGAATATACAGCAAGCCGAGGACCGCAAAGCCGACAATTGCCCACAAGAAGCTTTGGCCCATCAGCCAGAACATTGGCAGCGCGAAGACAAAGAGCCCAATTACCGAGGTGTACCACATCGGTTTTCGGCCAACTTTATCTGAGAGTGAACCGGCAAACGGGATCACCGCCATCATCGCTACCTCACCGATGAGGATAGTGGCCAGCGACGCACTTGGGGCCAGCCCGATCTGCGTTTCCAGATAGGTGGGCATATAGCTGAGCAACGTGTAGTTCACGACGTTCAACGCGATCACCAGGCCGCTCATCACCAGCATGGGGCGCCAGTAATCCATGATCAGCTGCTTGAGCGTTCCACCTTCCTGAGTTTCGCCGGCTTCTTCCATTTCTTGGAAGACCGGGGTGTCCTCAAGTTTGCTACGCAGGTAGAGGCCGATAAGGCCCATAGGCAGTGCGAGGAAGAACGGAATACGCCAACCGAAGTCCATCATCGCTTGTTCGCCAAGAATTACCTGCAAGAACAGCATGACCGCGGTACCCAGAGCGAAGCCGCCCAGGGTGCCAAATTCAAGGAAGGAGCCAAAGAAGCCACGTTTTTTATCCGGGGCATACTCGGCCATAAAGGTGGCTGCGCCACCGTACTCGCCACCGGTGGAGAAACCCTGCACCATGCGAAGCAAGATCAGGAGCACCGGGGCGACCACGCCAATAGATGCATAGGTTGGCAGCACGCCGATGAGGAATGTTGCCAGCGACATCATGATGATGGTTAGCGCCAGGATCTTTTTACGTCCGAGCTTGTCGCCCAGTGGGCCCCAGACGAGCCCGCCCAGCGGGCGGACGAGGAAGGAAAGCGCAAACGTGGCCAGAGCCATGAGCGTTCCACCCTCGGTGGGGAAGAAATGTGCGGTGATATAGGTAACCGCCACGGCGTAAACGCCATAGTCGAACCACTCGGTCATATTACCCATGGCCGAGGCTGCGGTAGCTTTGCGCACTTCTCTTCGTCCATCGGCGGTGTTCATATCGGGGCCGATGTCGTGGCTGAGATCAGGAGAGAAATGATCGGTAGGTTGATTACTGTTTTGGTTGCTGTTTCCCGGTGGCATAAGTGCTCCGTAACTCTTCAGCTTTCCGTCGACCGGATGCCCAAAGCCTTCCGAACTACATAGCCTTGGTGACGGTCCACGATCTGGAATTTCACCCAGAGTCGGTCAGTTACCAAAGATTACGTCAGTGTCATTCGAGAATCAATCTCCTGACTTGGATATCTACTCACAGTGGATATTTAGCGGAAGCAGAAAAAGCTTAAAATCGAGCAATCTCGACCATTGCTGGCGTAGCTTTCTTGACGCTGGGCGAACATTTCTGTGATTCTATTAGTGAACGAATGGTCGGTAAGTTAGCGTGGTGGGTGTCACTGCGCCGGTACGGATAGCTTTCCGGGTACGTTTGGCGCGAAAGAGATGCCAGAACTGAACCCGGAGTACGAAGGAGTAATCATGGCTGAAGCATTCTTGGTGGGCGGAAAACGCACCCCGGTTGGTCGTTACGGTGGAGCGCTCAGCGCGGTTCGGCCCGATGACCTGGCCGCCATCACCATCCGCCAGCTCATCGAAGATGCCGGTATTGATCCGGCCATGGTTGACGAAGTAATCTTTGGCAACGCCAACGGTGCAGGCGAAGAGAACCGCAATGTGGCCCGCATGGCCTGGCTGCTTGCCGGATTCCCCGACAGTGTTCCAGGCATTACCGTGAACCGGCTCTGCGCCTCCGGCATGAGCGCTATCACGATGGCCAGCCACATGGTCAAATCAGGTGCCGCTGACATCGTTGTGGCCGGCGGCGTGGAATCCATGTCCCGCGCCCCCTGGGTTATGGAGAAGCCCGCCAAAGCGTTCGCTAAGCCAGGAGCGGTATTCGACACGTCCATCGGCTGGCGCTTCACCAATCCAAGCTTCCTGTCCGGTGAATTATCCCGCGACGGCAAAGCCACCTTCTCGATGCCGGAAACGGCCGAAGAGGTTGCCCGCGTTTACAACATTTCCCGTGAGGCAGCAGACGAATTCGCAGTGGCGTCCCACGCAAAGGCCATCGACGCCATTGAAGCCGGACGCTTTAAGGATGAAATCGTTCCGGTGACCGTCAAGACCCGCAAGGGCGAGACTGTGGTGGACACCGACGAAGGGCCACGCCCCGGCACCAGTATGGATGTACTTTCCGCGCTGCGCCCGGTCGTCAAGGGCGGCACCGTGGTCACCGCTGGGAATGCCTCAACACTCAACGACGGTGCCTCGGCAATCCTCGTCGTCTCCGAACGGGCTATCGAGCGCTTTGGACTGAAGCCCCGTGCCCGCATCATCGACGGACAGGCAGCTGGCCTGGCCCAGGAAATCATGGGTATGGGTCCGGTTCCTTCCACCAACAAGGTGCTTGACCGTGCCGGACTGTCCATCGGAGACATCGGCGCCATGGAAATCAACGAGGCGTTCTCCTCGCAGTCCTTGGCAAGCATGAGCGAACTTGGGGTAAATCCTGAGATCGTGAACCGTGATGGTGGAGCTATTGCGCTGGGTCACCCGCTGGGCTCCAGCGGCTCGCGTATTGTGATCACCCTGCTTGGCCGCATGGAACGCGAACTGAGCGGTGCCGAACGCAAGCTCGGTGTCGCCACGATGTGCGTTGGTGTCGGCCAGGGAACTGCCCTGCTGATCGAGGGTGTCTAATCCATGACCATGAATACAAGTGACTTCAGTACCCTGAAGATTGCCGAAAGCACTGACCGGTTTTGGGTGCGACTGCACCGACCAGAGGTGCGCAACGCGATCGACCAGCAGATGGTCGACGAGCTGCACGCGGTATGCAGCTATCTGGAGCGCGTTCCGAAGATCCTCATCTTGGCTGGAACCCCTGGACAAGCACCCACCGAGGACAAGCCGAAAGGTTCCAAGGGAATCTTTGCCTCAGGTGCAGATATCGCGCAATTGCGTGAACGTCGACGCGATGACGCACTGGCCGGGATCAACTCCTCAATCTTTGACCGAATCGCAAAGCTTCCTATGCCGGTGATTGCGGCCCTCGATGGATACGCACTGGGTGGGGGAGCTGAGCTGGCTTACGCCGCAGACTTCCGTTTGGGTACCGAGGCGCTGCGCATGGGCAACCCGGAAACTAACCTGGGTATTATGGCCGCCGCCGGAGCAACCTGGCGGTTGAAAGAATTAGTTGGTGAGCCAGTGGCCAAAGAAATCCTGCTTGCAGGCAAGGTACTTACCGGCAGCGAATGCTTAGCAGTAGGACTAATTACCGAGCTGCACGACGCAGCTGAGCTGGACGGCGCGGTGGACGCACTAGCCGACCGGATTGGTGCACAAGATCCCCTGGCGGTACGGATTACCAAGGCGGTCTTCCACACCCCACGTGAAGTTCACCCGGTCATTGACACACTCGCGCAGGGCATGCTCTTTGAGTCCCAGGCAAAATTTGACCGGATGCAGTCGTTCCTTGACCGAAAGAAGAAGTAAGCACATGAGCAATGATGTGATCCCAAATAATTTGCCAGAGCACGTTGGAGTGCTCGGCGGCGGGCGCATGGGTGCGGGTATTGCCCACGCGTTCTTGATCAGCGGAGCCAAGGTGACGGTGGTTGAACGTGATCAGCCCTCGGCGCAGGCCGCTTATGAGCGCGTCGCGCAGTCGGTGGATAAATCATTGGCTCGCGGCGGGGTATCAGAGACCCGCGAAGTATTGCTGGCACGGTTCGCAACCAGCACCGAGTACGCCGATTTTGCGGCGGCCGGATTAGTAGTTGAAGCGGTTCCCGAAATTTGGGATCTGAAGATTTCTTCCTTGCAAGCGGTAGAAGCCGTGCTTAGCCCACAGGCCATTCTTGCATCGAATACGTCGTCGTTGTCTGTATCGGGACTCGCCGAAAAACTGCAGCGCCCCGCAAACTTCATTGGTCTGCACTTCTTCAACCCGGTACCGGCCTCGACGCTTATCGAGGTTGTTATCGGCAAGCAAACCGATGCGGCCCTGCAAACCGCTGCCCGCGGTTGGGTTCAGTGCCTGGGCAAGACCGCAGTGGTGGTCAATGACGCACCAGGGTTCGCGTCCTCGCGATTAGGTGTGGCTATCGCCTTGGAGGCAATGCGCATGGTTGAAGAGGGTGTGGCTAGTGCCGAGGATATCGATAACGCAATGGTGCTTGGCTATAAGCACCCGACTGGCCCATTAAAAACCACCGACATCGTCGGCCTGGATGTGCGCCTGGGTATCGCCGAATATCTGCATGAGACGTTGGGGGATCGTTTCGCGCCACCACAGATCCTGCGTGATCTGGTGGCCGAAGGAAAACTGGGACGGAAGTCCGGCCACGGGTTTTATGATTGGCCGCAGCAGTAACGCTGAGCTTTGATAAGGGCCTGGCGAGGCGGTGCATACCTCCTCGCCAGGCTCATCATTATTAAACTCAAGATTAATCCAAATAATTACGCGTGCCCGAGCCGATGTCCTGGCTTGGCGCGCAATACGTATGATGGCGTGGTGAAGAAAATTCTGCCGCTGCTGCTAGTTCTTGGTTTGTNTTTGTCCGNCTGTGCTGGACCATCTCTGGCTGACTTTCGTCAACAGGANCCGGACGGAAATACCGCGTGNATCCACTTTGGTGGAGCCATAGCTACTACCGGAGAACAAGGCCGCACAAATCTTAAGAAAGCCGCCGAACATGGTGCGGCGGCAACCACCGAGCAGATCCGTCAGGCCGTTTCAGTTGATGAATCAGGCTCACCGCAGATTATTGATCAAGCGGCCTTCAAAAAAGCCTGCGAAAAACAGGGTTTTGAGTTCAAATAGCCTGGAGACTTCAGGCTGCCTTTCACGACTTCAGCGTATGAGTTCTTTGCATCGGACCGGTAGAGCCACGTCGAAGTGGCTTGCTGCTTCGAGCTTTCGCTCGGCCGAAGCGAGATAACTTTTCAAGGTGCTCTCGGCCAACCCCATGTGTGCACCGATAAGCGCATTTCTTCTGCCAAAGGCTAGGTGCGTGACCACATTTAGCTCTAAGTGCGATAAATCAGTGCTCTGTGATGTCGGGTTGTTCGGCAACGGGACGCAAGAGCGCACAGGCCACTTCGATTCGTGTCGCCAGCTCTGGGTCACTGACCAGCGCGGAGATCTCACACAGCTCGGCATATAACCCCGCCAGAGCATACTGTGTGAGACCGGGGCCCTCAGTCTGCCTACCGCGTTCGCTGCGAGACCTAGCGCGCTGTGGTCCATCCCGGTGCGATTGCGTACTCCGGTATAGATCAGCGCACGTACGCCATCATCAGCAATCGCTTGCACCGCCAGCGATGCCAGGATGCCTTCGCCACCGACTTTGCGGTCATCGCTATGGATGTTTTCTGCGGACTTGTGAAGGGTGCCGGAGCTTCCATGGGCGCCATGCATGGCTCCAAGACCGACATGAACAGCGAACTTACCGTTTCCCGAAGCAATCCCTGCCTCAAGCCCAGCAAAGGACACTTTGGCAGATACGGCAGCGCTGGGACTTGGCTCCTTGGCCTTGAGGACCTTCGTGTTGAATCGTGCCACCGTGCGGATTCTTCGTGAAGCCGGTTCTGCAGTTCTCATCGTGGCGTTGTGCTGGCCGTATCGCCCAGATTCCGGCCGGCGTTATTGAATCCATCAAGGGCAATGTCCTTGGTGCGACGGCTTTTACCTCCAATGAAGGCTTCTGGTGGTTGGAAACCACTCCCGCGGTCGCCGAAGCTGCAGGCTCTGCAGGTTTCGAAGCGTTCTAATTGGCATGGGCAATCTTCAGCGTGCACATGAGCATTGCCTCCCTGTCGATTGGAGTCTGCGGTGGGTTTCATGCAATTCACGCACTCGGCGGCAGACTGGGTCTGCTGACCGCATTCCAGACTTGGTGCGGTTCAGCCGCCGTGGTCATCAATGCCCCCTGGAAGCGTTCGGTGCTTCCTGCCTGGGCTTAGTCCGAGCGCACGGCGCCTTGAGTGCCGCAAAGATCCGCCCCTAGGCTCGGGATGAGCTAAGGGGCGGATCCTGTGTTAAACAGCAAGCCTAGGCGAACATGCTCGCCAGTAACGAGGTGAACAGCGAATCGGCGTCTCGCGGCAGACCCTTGGCGGTAAACCATTCGCACATGTTCACGCAGTCGCGATGGAGATAATCCAAGCCCTGCGCATTGCCTGCCAAGTCCACGCACTGCGGCACGTCGATGACCACCAGGCGCTCGCCGGCGACAAGTAAGTTATAGGCCGAGAGATCTCCATGGGCCAGCCCCAATGCCACAAACTTCTCCATGGCCTCTGCCAGCTGATCCCATAGGATGGCCAACCGCGGGTCGTGGCGAGCCAGTTGTTGCAGCCGTGGAGCGGCTGCCGAGGGGTTCAGCGGATCTTCAATGAATTCCATGAGGATTTCGGTCCCGTCGATTTGTACCGGATAGGGGACCGGGATGCCTGCCTGATGGCACCGACGTAAATACGACCATTCGGCGTTAGCCCATTGCAGGGCCGCAACCTCACGCCCATAGGCAGAGCTGTTGCTGACGGCACGGTTATCGCGCGAGCGCCGTGCAGCACGCCCTTCGGTATAAGACTGCGAGCGACTGAATTGAAGTTGCTCGCGACGTCGATAGCGTTTAGCGGCAAGAAGTACCCTGCGCTGGGTGGTGGCTCGCTCAACAAGGAAGACATCGCCTTCCTTGCCGGTTTTGAGTACACCTAGCTCGGTATCAATGGCCGCCGCATCCTCAATGATCCAGGATGGGTAAGGTTGCGGGCCACGCGAAAGTTTTTCGATAAAGGGCCAGCTGGAATAGCGTTGCTCGGAGCCTAAATCATCGATGGTGGATTCGTTCCAAACGCGGGGTGTGCGTCGTGTACGAACGTAGGATTGTGAGTCGTCTAGATTGGCGAACTCTGCGGAGTATGAAGACACGTTAAGTCCTTGAAAAGTAGGGGTGTTTGCTTGATTGGGAACAAAACACTCATTGTTTCCCCTCCTTCTCGTAGACTAATTGGCATTTGCCAATGGCTTAGACTCTACAGTACCGATTCTCTGTGGTGCAATGGGTTCTATGAGATCTGTTCCTGAATATCGTCCACTGCCAAACGATATGTTTTGGGAGGGTGCAGTTAATGCGCGCTGGATTACCGGGGCGTTCTACCGCATGGGACGTCATGAATGGCTCACGGACCTGGGCTGGCAGCAAATGAGCGCGGATGGAATAGCTCGCGTCATCGACCTGCGTAACCCCGGGGAAATCAACCGCCGGGTACATGATCCGGTAGTGGACCACGAAGGCATCGAAGGGGTGCAGATTTTAGAGCTGCCCCTGGAAACCTCGGACAATGAGCGCTTTGCTTCGGTTGCGGTGCCGTATATGAACCACACCAGCATGTACCGGCTGGTGTGTGAAGAATTTGGGGATCAGCTGCGCGCGGTCTTCGAAGCGCTGAGCAAAACGGAACACAGTACGGTCATTCATTGCTCCGCCGGACGAGACCGTTCGGGACTTATCGCCACGCTGCTCCTGGACCTAGCGGGCCGCAGCGAAGACATCGTGGCACATGATGAGCTGGCGGTACGCGGCATCAATGAATGGCACCGAGTATCCCCAAGAAAACACCCCTACGAGTCGTACCAAAACGAACCTGAACTGCGTCGCAACATCGCCGAGCGTGCCCAGGGACTGCAAGAGTTCCTGCAGTGGTTGGGCAGCGCGAGGGATTTCCTATCCTCCTGCGGCATGCAAAGCGCAGACCTAGATCAATTGCAAAATTTAGCCCGGCAGCCAAAGCCGTGACAGTTACTCACGGGCGTTGTATGCTCGCGGCATGAGTACTCATCTACTGCACCATGCGTTCAACTACATCGAGCTGACCGTCACCGACATGGAAGTGGCCAAGGCTTTTTATACGCGAGCATTCGGTTGGTCCTTCAAAGAGTACGGCCCCAATTACGCAGGCATTCTCTCTTCCACCATCGACGGCGAGGAAGTTGGCGGACTAGCGCTCGCCGAACAGCCACGGTCCGCCGGGGGACCGCTGGTCCTGCTGTACTCCAAGGATTTGGATGTCACCAAGCAGGCGATCTCTGTAGCCGGCGGCCGCATTTTGCAAGCGCCCTATGAATTCCCCGGCGGACGCCGATTGCATTTTGCTGACCCTAGTGGCAACGAACTCGGAGTCTGGTCTAAGAGCTGAATCTGGCTTAGTACTTTGGCTTGTCGATCACTAGGTTGGTGATCCGCATGGTGCAGATTCTACGTTCTTGCTCATCGGTGATCACCACGTCGTGACTTGTCATGCGCCGACCCAACTTGATCGGCGTGGCGGTAATGAGAATATAGCCTTCGGTGGCCGAGCGGTGATGGGTGGCATTAACGTCCACGCCGACCACGACCTTGCCGAAGGTTGAGGCATACTTCACCGCGGCCCATGAACCTACCGCTTCGCCTACGGCCAGCGACGCTCCGCCATGCAACAGCCCGAAGGACTGTGTGTTTCCCTCTACCGGCATGCGCGCCACAACTTTCTGCACAGATTCTTCGAGGATTTCAACTCCCATCTTCTGATCCAATGAGCCAAGCTCGATGATCCAAGGCTCCAGTGCTTGGCTGCTTGATGACTCTTTTGTCATTGTTTCGTCTCCTGAGTGTCTTCGATCACGCGGTGCTGTTACTGTTAATGGTAATACTGACCGATCGTTCAGGAAGGAATTGTGTCGATGTCGACATCCCAGATTGGTGTGGTCCCAAGTTTCATTGCCGGGCAATGGCAGACCCCCGAAGCAGCCGGAGGCACCGAGGTTCTCGATGCCAATACCGGTGAGCTCATCACCACCGTCACCGGTGGAAAACTAGATATCGCGGCAGCCGTGGCCTACGGCCGTGGCGTAGGACAGCGCGAACTGTCCAGCCTTTCGCTGCACGAGCGTGCCTTGAAGCTCAAAGAGCTGGCCATGTACCTCAACGAGCGTCGTAAAGACCTCTACGAGGTCTCCTATAAGACCGGCGCCACGAAAATTGACTCCATGGTCGATATCGATGGCGGCATCGGTGTGCTCTTCACCTTCTCCTCAAAGGGACGTCGAGAACTTCCCAACAGCAACGTCATCATTGACGGTACCGCTGAGCCACTGAGCAAGGATGGTTCCTTCCTCGGCTCACATATTTACACCGCCATTTCAGGCGTGGTCGTGCAGGTTAACGCGTTCAACTTCCCGGTCTGGGGAATGCTTGAAAAATTTGCTCCGGCCTTCATCGCTGGTGTTCCAACCATCGTGAAGCCAGCAACACCCACCGGGTACCTGACCGAAGTTGCCGTGCGCATGATCATCGAGTCCGGAATCCTGCCTGAAGGCTCCCTGCAGCTGATCTCCGGCTCTGCCCGAGACCTGATGGATCACCTGGACTACCGCGACATGTTCTCTTTCACCGGTTCGGCGGCTACCGCCAGCCGACTGAAGTCACACCCGAATGTGATCGACGGCGGGGTACGTTTCAGCGCCGAAACTGACTCGCTGAACGCCGCAATCCTGGGGCCGGACGCGGCAGAAGGCACAGCCGAGTTTGACGCCTTCATCAAGGTTGTAGTCACCGAAATGACGTCAAAGGCCGGACAGAAATGTACCGCAATTCGTCGCAACATTGTCCCTGCCGCACAGGTAGATGCGGTGATCGCAGCCGTGGGCAAACGTATCGAAGAGCGAGTAGTGCTCGGAGATCCGCGCGTTGAGGGCGTCACCATGGGCGCACTTGCCTCGGTGGAGCAGATGCATGACGTTCGTGCTGCGGTACAGGACATGATTGATGCCGGTGGCGAGCTGGCCTTCGGTAATTTGGACGCACCAGTAGTCCGCGTAGCACCGGAGCGTGACGCACTGGCCGAAGGCGGCGCCTTCATGTCGCCGTTGGTTTTGCGCTGGGCCGATTCGCGCAATCCAATTTTGCACTCGCGCGAAGCCTTTGGGCCGGTCTGCTCGGTCGTGGGCTACGACTCGGTGGAAGAAGCCATTGAATTGGCAGCTATGGGAGCTGGCTCGCTGGTTGCTACGGTCTGCACTAACGATCCAGAAGCCATGCGCACCCTGACCCTAGGTATTGCCGCCCATCACGGGCGTGTGCACATTCTGAACCGCGAAACCGCACGCAGCACCACCGGTCACGGCTCACCGGTTCCACACCTGGTTCACGGTGGTCCGGGCCGTGCAGGTGGCGGCGAGGAACTGGGCGGCATCCGCTCGGTGAAGCACCACATGCAGCGTACCGCCGTGCAGGGCTCGCCAAATATGCTCACCGCACTGACCGGCGTCTGGCACACCGGTGCAGCTCAGCAGCTTGCGGGTAGCGAAAAATTTGGCGCTCAGCCAGGCAACGTTCACCCGTTCCGTAAGTCATTGGCCGAACTGAAAATCGGTGACGGTCTAGCTTCGGATCTACGTCAGGTAAATCAGGAGGAGATCACCGCATTCGCCAACGAAACCGGTGACACCTTCTACGCACACGTAAATCCGAAGGCTGCTGAAGCTAACCCATTCTTCCCAGGAACCGTAGCCCACGGCTACCTGCTAGTTTCTTGGGCAGCAGGGCTGTTTGTGGAACCGGCTCCAGGACCCGTACTGGCTAACTACGGGTTGGAAAACCTGCGCTTCATCACTCCGGTGGCCGCCGGCGACTCGGTGCGAGTGACCTTGACCGCGAAGAAGATCACCCCGCGCGTCACCGACGAGTACGGTGAGGTCGCTTGGGACGCCATCTTGCACAATCAAAATGATGAGATCGTCGCAACTTATGACGTGCTGACATTGGTGGAGAAGGAAGATACCACCTACGCCAACTGGCAGGATTAGAACTAGCCCGGTTGACAGCAAAATGGCGGTGGCTACGGAAATATTTTCCGTAGCCACCGCCATTTGGCATATCCGAGGATAAGGGCCTACTCAGTGACAGCCTGGTGATCCGCTAGCTGCGCGGTGGCCTCACGGCGTGGCAGTACGCGCCACATGAACCACGCGTAGAGCGAGGCGATGACCATGAATACCCACACGAACAACAACGCGAAGGCCGGGTTGTTAGTGAACAGGGTTGCCACGTAAACGGCCGAGGCTAGTGCCATCAGCAACCAGCCGGAGCGGATGCCTTGAGCAACCAAGAAGAAGGCCATCAAGACGGCAGCCTCGGTGATGTAGGAAACCCAGATGGTTCCGGTACCGGCGGTGAACGCAAAACCAGTGGTAAGCATTTCACCCAGGTGGAGTGCGGTCAGCACGGCTATGCCGAGCACAGTGGTGATGATTGCTGCGAGACTCAGCGGGGAACGGGTGACCTGCCGTGTGAACTTACCCTGGAAGCTGTAACGGGAGAACCGCCAGAGACCAAAGACGCCGACAAGCAGCGCAGGAATCGCGTAAATCAAGAACAGCATGTCGTACTGCATGGCAATGACTAACGGCCCGGCGAAGACCGCGAGGATCTGTGCCCACCAACCTAGGTCATTACGATGCGCCAACAGAATGCATGCGACCACAGAGAGAAGTGCGCTTAGTGCATAGAGTGAAACCTGCGTGCCTGATTCAGTACCTGGCAGCTGGGAGAAAAGAGTGTAAAAAAGTTCTTCCACGACGCTTCTTTAATTTGACTGGGAAATGATCGGGTAGGTGCAAAACGCACCCTACTGATGCTATCGCCGAAACCTGTGAAGACGAATAGCTCGGTACTGCGAAGCGATATAGAACATAGTTCGGCCCCGGCTCCTGTAACGTAAAAACGCATCAGGAACCGGGGCCGGAGCTATGAAATTACTTCTGTGTGGGATGCAATCCGTCAAAGACCAAGGTGATTGCCTGGTTTTCCAGATCTTCAGCTCCAATTGGACCATCTTCGCGGAACCAATCCACAACGGAGTTAATCAGGCCGAACAGCAAACGGGCGGTAGCCCGAGGATCAAGATCCTCGCGAAGCCTGCCGGTGCTCTGCGCTTCGGTGACCAGCTGTGCCAGCTGGCGGTCCATAGCGCGGCGGCGATCCAACGCGTTTCGTTCAAGCTCTGTATTACCGCGCAAGCGCAACAGCAAAGTGACGTAGCTACGCTTGGAAATCAAGATGCGGAAGGTGGCCCGCAAGAAGAAATCTAAGCGCTCATCGGCACTTCCCTGATGTACCTGAACCTCATCGATGACAGCTTCCAAAGGAATCAATGCCTCGTCGAGGGCGAGCCGCAACAGATCTTCTTTAGAAGAAACATGGTGGTAAATGGCGGACTTACTGATACCCAGTCGGTCTGCCAATTTACCCATCGACGTCGCTTCATACCCGTGTTCGTTGAAAGCTTCGACAGCAATACGAAGTACGGAATCCTGATCGTAGCCGGGGCGACCGCGCTTCACAGGCATGCGCGATTTTTCGATAAGTTTCATGATCCCTTAATTATCCCACGCTAGGTGGACTTTACTTGTCTCGCATATCAAAGATGCGCTTGAGCTTGCCCATAGAACGCTCCAGCGTCTCCGGGTCAAGAACTTCAATGGCGCACGAAGATCCAACATGGATCTTGATGAGCTTGGCCAACTCGCCGCCGGACTTGGTAGCTTCCTCGGTGCTTACCCCGGCACGGCGCTCAACCTTGACCGCGAGCTGATCCATGCGGCCAGGGCGGGTGAGTACCAGCTGGAAGTGTGGCGAGAGTGCCGGCAACTTCAAGATGAGCTCTTCGATCTGGCTTGGGAAGAGGTTCACCCCGCGCAAAATGATCATGTCATCACTGCGTCCGGTAATACGACCCATACGACGGTGTCCTGGGCGAACCGAACCGGGTAGCAACCGGGTCAGATCATGGGTGCGGTAACGGATGATAGGCAATGCCTGCTTGGTCAGCGAGGTGAAAACAAGTTCACCGTGTTCGCCGTCGCCGAGAACCTTAGTTGAGTCATAGGCATCCACGATCTCTGGGCGGAAGTGATCCTCCCAGATATGGCTTCCGTCCTTGAGCTCGCCAGATTCTCCGGCCACACCTGGGCCCATCACCTCGGAAAGCCCGTAGATATCACAGGCATCAATGTCGAACATTTCTTCCAGCTCGTGACGCATTTCTTCGGTCCACGGCTCTGCACCGCATACTGCAACCTTCAAGGAGGTTTTGCGTGGGTCAAGTCCCGCACGCTGCATCGCATCGCCGATGGTCAACAGGTAGGTCGGCGTGCACAAGATGGCATCCGGCTCGAAGTCCTGAATCATGGTGATCTGTTTATCGGTCTGTCCGCCAGACATCGGAATGACCGTGGTGCCCAGACGCTCGGCTGCTGCGTGCGCACCCATTCCACCGGTGAACAGGCCGTAACCGTACGCGTTGTGAACCTTCCAACCGGGCTTTACACCCGATAGGCGCAGGCAACGTGCACCCATTTTGGCCCAGTCATCGAGGTCCTGCTGCGTGTAACCAACCACCGTGGCTCGGCCGGTGGTTCCTGAAGAGGCGTGGATGCGCGCCACCTGGTGCTGTGGAACTGCGAACATGCCGAAAGGGTAGCTCTTGCGCAGATCTTCTTTTTCGGTGAAAGGGAAGATCTTCAGATCTGCCAGTTCTTTCAAGTCGCTAGGGTGCACACCGGCGGTGTCGTACTTGTCCTTGTAGTAAGGAACGTTGGTGTATGCGTAGTCCAGAGTCTCTTTGAGACGGGTGAGCTGAATCGACTCGATCTGGTCCCGGCTCATGGTCTCTTCAGGATCCAGTGGATTAGGCAGGTTATCGCGGTCAGTTGTCTGTGACATGCTCATTCTTTCGTGTGGTGTCGACTGCTTAGCGGTTTTTTGGCTGCGGGACGGTGCGTGAACGGCCGCGGAATTCGGCTACGGTCTCGATACCGCCATCGCTCGTGGGCTGGGTGACGGTGATGTCATAGATCCCGCTGCGTCCTTGCTGGGAGACCCGGCGTCCCGTAGCAGTCAGCAACCGGCCAGGAATCCCAGGTTTGAGGAAGTTGATATCTACTCCGGAGGCCACGGTGATGGTGTCCTTGGAACCTTCGGCAGGATTGCAGCTCAGTGCGAAGGCGGTGTCTGCAAGGCTGAAGATCATGCCACCGTGGGCGATACCAAAACCGTTAAGCATTTCTTGGCGGAGTGTCATCGTAATGACCGCGTAACCGTCACTGACCTCGACAACTTCGATGCCCATCCACTGGGTTGCATAGTCGTTGTGCAAGATTGCGTGGGGCAATGCTTTGTCTATTTGGGTTTCGCTCATAGGGACCTCCGCCGAATTAGTTACCGAACGATCATTAGGTAATACTAGATTGTGACCCATATCAAGCCCTGCTGTCTAATGGCAGGCGTCACAAAGACGTGAATTTCTTGAGTCCCGGAATCAAAACCCAGCGGTGAGCAGGCTACTCGGCGGGCGGAAATAAGCCGAAGAATCCTTACGATTGCGGCGACTGTGCCTGCAACTCGCGACGTGTCGTTAAAAACCGCGGCGGCCCGCCGAACCCCCGTTAGTGTTCCTAACTAGGTCCTGCAAGCCGCCGCTCGTAGGGTTCGCTCAGCGAGCTACTTGGCTGAGCCGGTGTTCTTGCCCAGGGCGTCCAAGGCGAAGGCATAGTCCCACGCGCGGTTCTTCCAGGCTTCGTAGCGGCCCGACGCGCCGCCGTGCCCGCCTTCCATTTCGGTCTTCAGCAAGATCGGTTCGCTTCCGGTGCCAACCTCGCGCAGCTTAGCCACCCATTTAGCAGGCTCAACATAGAGCACCCGGGTGTCATTCAACGAGGTAACCGCGGCAATCCGTGGGTAATTCACGGCGGTGACATTTTCATAAGGGGAGTAGGACTTCATGTAGTCGTACACTTCCTTATCCTCGATGGGGTTGCCCCACTCTTCCCACTCCAAAGCAGATAGCGGAAGTTCTGGATCAAGAATCGAAGTCAGCGGGTCCACAAAGGGAACCTGAGCAATGATCGCGGTGTATAGCTGCGGGGCCAAGTTAGCGATGGCACCCATCAGCAATCCGCCGGCAGAACCGCCTAACGCCACAATCCGTGCCGGGTCGGCCCAACCGGTGCCGATCAGGTAGTTAGTTGCATCGACAAAGTCGGTGAAGGTGTTCTTCTTGGTCAGTTTTTTACCCTGCAGGTACCAGTCGCGTCCCAGCTCGCCGCCGCCGCGCACATGGGCGATGACAAAGATGACGCCGCGGTCCAGCACACTGAGTCGTGGAATTCCGAAGCCTGGATCCATCGAGGCCTCGTAAGAGCCGTAGCCGTAGAGCAAGACCGGGTTGGGAACCGAGGTGTCCAAATCTGCTCGACGCATCACCGTCAGCGGAATCTTGGTGCCGTCGGCCGCGGTGGCCCATTCGCGAGTCGAGAGGTATTGCGCCGAATCATAATCATTGACCGGGGTTTGCTTGCGCAGTACCAATTCCAGGTCATTGAGCCACAGGTCATAGACCCGGGCAGGAGTGAAGTCCGAGGTATAGCCAATTCGGATCAGCGGGGCTTCCAAGTTAGCGAAGGTCGCCGCGGCGGTAAAGAGTTCTTCGTCAAAGGCTGGTTCGATAATCGCTTGCTGCGATTCGGTGCCCAAAGATTCCAACGCAATCAGCTGCACTCGTTCGCAGGTATCGCGGCGCACCGAAAGGACCAGGTGAGTTGCCGTCAGTGCCGTTCCCTCGACCTTCACCGTTGATTCGTGAGCCAGCACCGTGGTCCAGGTAGCCGGATCGGTGCCGGCGCCTAGCTCGCTGAGCTCTACCAGGGACACCATATTGTTGGGGGCCTGGTAATCGTGGGTGATTACCGCACGAGCATCGGCGCCCGGTAGCAGGTCCACCCCATGAAGCAGCCGCAGCGAACGCGGTACGAGTAGTCGAACCTGCGCCTGCGGGTCATTCAAATCCAGGACGCTGGTTTCGGCGTATTCGGAGTTGCCGCTGGATATCAATAGCTGCTGGTGATCTGTACTCAGATCAAAGCCGAGCCACATGCCCGGGTCATCTTCTTGGAAGATAACAGTGTCGGTGGCCGGGTCGGTCCCCAAAATATGTGCACGCACCTGATGCGGGCGCCAGGTGTCATCAACCACGAGGTAGTACACGGTGGATGAGTCCGGGGAGAAGGTCAGCCCGTAGAACACCCCTTCAATTACGTCGGGAAGCAGCTGGCCGGTTTCCAAATCCTTGATGTACAGGGTGAAACGTTCATCTCCCTGAGTGTCGATGCAATAGGCCAGCAGATTGCTTGGCTCATTGATGGCCATCCCGCCAAGCGAAAAGAACGACTGGCCTTCTGCCAGCTCATTGCCGTCGAGTAGTACTTGCTCGCCCTCAAGTGGCTGTACCGGGTCGATTTCCGGTGGCGTCCAATCTGCACGCGCATCAGCGGAATCCCCGGCCTTGACACGGCACTGAATGGTGTAGGGCTTGCCCTCAACCGAGCGGGTGTAATACCACCAGCCGCGTCGACGCGTGGGAACCGACAAGTCGGTTTCCACGGTGCGTGCCTTAATTTCTTCGAAGATATCGGCGCGCAGCTGCTCTTGATCTGAGGTGACCGAGTCAGTATACGAATTCTCGGCTTTCAGGTGGTCAAGTACCTGATTGCTGGTCTTTTCACGCAACCATTCGTAGTTGTCGGTGAATGAGTCGCCGTGGAATTCGCGGGTCGTTGGAATCTTTGCAGCCAGCGGTGCGCCGGCGGTCATCGAATCAGAAGTCATGGATCTATTCAATCTCACGGTGAGCAGTTCTGGGGTTGGCTATGCTCAGCGCGGACAGGATAAGCCCGAAAAAATTTACCAATTTAGGCGCGGACATGGACGGAGAGGGTATCCGCTAGGCACTATTGGCCATAGGCTAGCAAGCATAAGAATCGAACTGCATCCGGGGCACAAGGCCCTACTCGCAATAGAAAGTGATTCAGCAGTGAAAAACACACGCAAAACTTTGAGGTCGAGGCGTATAACTCGGTGGATCGCTGCGGTGTCCATCGGTTTCATGGCGCTGGTAGCCGGAGCACCCGGAGCATTAGCTCAGGGAAATGAAAGTGTCGACGGACAAACCTACGTTGTCGGCACCGATACTACCTTCGCGCCTTTTGAATTCCGCAAGGATGGCAAGCTGACAGGTATCGACATGGACCTGCTCAACACCATCGCTAAGGACCAGGGCTTTAATGTCGAGATCCGTTCCCTAGGCTTCAGTGCCGCTTTGCAGGCACTGTCGTCGAACCAGGTTGATGGCGTGATCGCCGGTATGTCAATTACCGACGAACGCAAGGAGATCTATGATTTCTCCGAACCCTACTTTGAATCTGGCATCCAAATGGCCGTTGACCGTGATGATGAAGCGGTCAAGGGCTATGAGGACCTGAAGGGGAAGACCGTCGTCGCGAAGACCGGTTCCGAGGGTGAAACCTACGCGAAATCCATTGCCAAGGAATACGGGTTTAACGTCAAATCCTTGGACCAGTCGGCCACCATGTATGAATCGGTGAAGGCCGGCAGTGCCGTAGCGGTCTTTGATGACTACCCGGTGCTGGCTTATGGCATTGCGCAGAACAATGGCTTGAAGACCGTTACCGACAAGGTGCCTGGCGGCTCTTATGGCTTCGCGGTGAATAAGGGCGAAAACACCGCCCTGCTCGCAGCATTCAACGATGGTCTGGCCGAGCTGAAAGCCAACGGCGAATACGACAAGATTCTGAACACCTACCTGGCTGATCCAAGCGAAGCGGTGCCAAGTAACTTCTTCGACCTGGTCGCCAAGTCCTTCCCGGCTTTGATGACTGGTTTGGGTAACACCTTGCTGGTGACCGCGATTTCCTTCGCGGTGGCCATGATGCTGGGTCTGGCATTCGGGTTCATGAAGATTTCGGGCAACATTGTGGTGCGCGGAATTTCGACTTCGTTCGTCAATATTTTCCGTGGTACCCCGCTGCTGCTCTGGGCGTTCATGTTCTACTTCGGTCTGCCACAGCTGACCGGCTGGGATGTCAGCATCTGGGTTGCCGGCGTGCTGACCTTGTCGCTGAACTCGGCGGCATATATTGCCGAAATTGTTCGCGGCGGTATCCAGTCCGTTGATCCGGGACAGCTTGAGGCTTCACGTTCACTGGGCCTTGGCTACGGTAAGTCAATGCAGAAGGTCGTTGTTCCGCAGGCTTTTAAGATGATGACACCGTCATTGATCAACCAGCTGATCATCATGCTCAAAGACTCCTCGTTGCTGCTTGCCATTGGCTTCGGCGAGCTGCTCTACCAGGGTCAGCAGATTTACGCGGCGAACTTCCGAGTCACCGAGACTCTGATTATCGTCGGCTTCATTTACTTCGTCGCCATCATGGCCCTGACCAAATTGGCAAACTTTGCCGATCGGAGGTTTAACAAATGAGCACCGTAAGCGAAAAAACCACGACCTCCAAGATTCAGGTCAAGGACCTGCGTAAGTCCTTTGGGGCTAACGAGGTTCTGCAGGGGATCAATCTTGACGTGGCAGAGGGCGAAGTAGTTTGTGTCATCGGGCCTTCGGGTTCCGGTAAGTCCACGCTCTTGCGCTGCCTGAACAAGCTCGAAGAGATCACCGCCGGCAAGGTGGTTGTTGACGGTTTTGATGTCACCGATCCAAAGGTTGATATCAACGAGGTCCGCCGCCACGTAGGCATGGTCTTCCAGCATTTCAACCTTTTCCCGCATATGTCGGTCGCGGAAAACATCATGCTGGCTCCGGTGGAGCTTAAGAAGATGAATCGCACCGAGGCACGAGCCAAGGCCGAAGAGCTATTGACCCGTGTGGGATTGGCCGACAAGGCTAATGCCCGTCCGGCGTCCTTGTCAGGCGGACAGAAGCAGCGCGTGGCTATCGCCCGCGCGTTGGCGATGTCTCCTGGGATCATGCTCTTTGACGAGGCAACCAGTGCGTTGGACCCGGAAATGGTCGGCGAGGTTCTGCAGGTCATCAAGGAACTTGCCGACTCTGGCATGACGATGGTCTTGGTCACTCACGAGATGGGCTTCGCCCGCGAGGTGGGGGACCGGGTGGTCTTCATGGACGGCGGCGTCGTGTGTGAAGAAGGCAAGCCAGAAGAACTGTTTGGCAACCCTCAGCAAGAACGTACCCGAGATTTCCTTTCCAAGGTTCTCTAGGACTTTCCCGCCTTGCGCGTAGCGTCGGCCCGCCCCAACTCAGCTGCTTAGAAGTTGAGTTGGGGCGGGCTCTTTTAATCCGTGAACAGGTGCGCGGCAGGGTCAGGCACATCTGACGGTGCCAGTTCGAATCGTTGAGCCATGCAACATTAGTTGAAGATTCAAGTAATTTGTTCTAGGGTGTAACTCGGAGCTCGCGCCGAATTGCCGGCGGCGAAGCTAATTATTCGGATCTACTGACCAGGAGTCACCTAAATGAACACCTTTATCGAGAACCCTCGCCTGCAGACCGCTGCGCGCACTCTATTGCGCTTGGCCTTCGGCTTCCTTTTCCTGGCCCACGGTTGGCAGAAATTCTTCCAGTTCACCATCGAGGGCACCACTGCCGCCTTCGGTCAGATGGGCGTGCCGGCGGCCGGTCTGATTGCTCCGGTGGCTGCAACCCTTGAGATTGTCGGTGGTATCGCTATTATTCTGGGGCTGTTGACCCGGGTCTTCGCTGGCCTGCTGGGCGTCCAAATGATCGTTGCGCTGTTCATGGTGCACGCGCCGGGTGGAGTCTTTATCGAGAATGGCGGCATTGAGCTTGTGCTGGCCTTGGCTGCCGGCGCGTTGGCGCTGTTCCTCGTGGGACCGGGGCGAATCTCCTTGGATGCACTGTTCTTCAAGAACAAGCAGGCAGACAAGGTCCTCGCTAACGCGTAACTACTCGCGTAATGGCGCGCGCTGCGAGCCACACTGGTGTTAATGAGCATTCCCCTGGTGTCACCCCATTCTTTGGGCGTGAGGCCAGGGGATTTCTGCGTTTCCAGCGATGGTTTGCGGCCCCGGCACCCCAATTTCAACCTGTTGTGGCGCAATAATCGGAAATCGCCCAGGAGGTGGGGCGGGCCTACAACGGGGGATGCGAAGTAATTATGCGCATGCATGACGCGTGCGGTTGACGTGATCGAGGGCACCCTCATATACTGAACGAACGGTCAGTATGTAAATTAATTTTCAGTGAGGTGAACCATGGCCCCGACCACACCGCAGGAGCCGGGACTAAGTGCCGTCCCAAGCTATGAAGAGCAGCAGTCCCAGTCGCGTTTCGACGCCCTGATTGGCGACGATTCTCGAATTGAACCCCGAGATTGGATGCCAGAGCCATACCGCAAGACGCTCACCCGTCAGATCTCCCAGCACGCACACTCCGAAATTATCGGAATGCAGCCGGAGGCTAACTGGATCACCCGTGCTCCATCACTGAAGCGTAAGTCCATTTTGATGGCCAAGGTGCAGGACGAAGCCGGTCACGGACTCTACCTGTATTCGGCTGCCGAAACCTTGGGTACCGAGCGCGATGAACTCAATGATCAGCTGCTGACCGGACGCGCCAAGTACTCCTCAATCTTCAACTACACCGCACGCAACTGGGCAGACATGGGCGCCATTGGGTGGCTTGTTGATGGTGCAGCCATCGCCAACCAGGTGCCATTGTGCCGCGCCTCCTACGGCCCGTACGGCCGTGCCATGGTGCGAGTGTGCAAGGAAGAGTCATTCCACCAGCGTCAAGGGTTTGAAATCCTGCTCTCGCTCTCACGTGGCACCGAGAAGCAGAAGCAGATGGCACAGGATGCGATCAACCGTTTCTACGAACCGTCGCTGATGATGTTCGGCCCACCGGATGACCAGTCGCCAAACTCCGCCCAGTCCATGGCATGGAAGATCAAGCGCTTCTCCAATGACGAACTGCGCCAGCGCTTTGTCGGAATGATCGCCGAGCAGGTCAAGGTCTTGGGCCTGACCCTGCCAGACGAGAACCTGCACTTCGACGAAGAGAAGAAGCAGTGGATCCACAAGGATCTGAACTGGGATGAATTCATGAACGTTATCAAGGGTAATGGTCCAGCCAACGCCCAGCGACTCGAACGTCGCCGCGAGGCCCACCGCGAAGGTGCATGGGTCCGTGAAGCCGCTACCGCTTACGCCGCAAAGCAAGAACAAAGTGAGGTTGCCTAGCATGAGCCAAAAGAGCAATTGGCCCCTGTGGGAAGTATTCGTCCGTTCCGCCCGAGGACTTTCACATGTCCACGCAGGATCACTACACGCACCGGATAAAGAGATGGCACTGCGCAACGCGCGAGATCTCTACACCCGNCGCAACGAAGGCGTCTCCCTGTGGGTNGTGCGTTCCACCGACATCATCACNTCTGACCCGGATAGCAAGGACGCGTTCTTCGAATCNCCACAGGGCAAGGACTACCGCCACGCGACCTATTACAAGGCCAGCGAAGGAGTGAAGCACCTGTGAACCACGACGAACTTGACGCATCGCTGGACAGCTTCGGCGACGCGCTGGCATCAGCCACTCGTGTCACCCCGGGTAACGCATTGCGTCCGGAAGATATCGCCGTGGCCGGTGCCAAGCCAAGTGATCAGGTAGCACAGTATGCGTTGCACCTCGGCGATGATGCGCTCATCTTGGCTCAGCGACTGTCGCACTGGATCTCCCGCGCCCCAGAAATCGAAGAAGACATTGCCCTGGGCAATATCGCCCTCGACGTCCTCGGACACGCACGTTCCTTCTTGACCTATGCCGGTCTGGCTTGGGACAAGAGCGAAGATGATCTGGCCTATTGGCGTGAGGAAGAGGAATTCACCTCACTGCAGATCGTTGAGCAGCCTAACGGCCACTTTGGCGTGACGATTATGCGCCAGCTGATGATTTCCATCTACCAGCACTTGCTTTACAGCAAGCTCTTGGAATCCAAAGATGAGACCATCGCGGCAATCTGCGCTAAGGCGGTCAAGGAAGTTGACTACCACCGCGACCACGCAGCGGCTTGGACCATCCGTCTGGGCCAGGGCACCGAAGAGTCGGCTGCAAAGATGCGTCACGCACTGGAAGTACTTTGGCCCTACAGCGGCGAAATGTTCCAGGACGAAGAACTTCACCGCGCCTTAGGCGAGGTAGCAGTACTGCCCTCTACCTTGCGCGAAGCTTGGGACAAGGAAATCACCGAGGTGCTGGCAGAAGCCGGACTGGAAATTCCTAAGACGGGAATGGCGATGGCACACGGACGTGCCGGCGAACATTCCGAACATCTGGGCTTCATCCTGGCCGAGATGCAAGTACTTGCCCGCAAGCACCCCGGTGCGAGCTGGTAACCGATTCCCTAATCCGTTTGAAGGGAGCAGCAGTCTTGAGCAACGTCATGACTAACGCCGAGGAACTCTTTAGCATCGCCGCTAAAGTGACCGACCCGGAAATCCCAGTGCTTTCCATTGCGGACCTGGGTATCCTGCGTGAGGTCAATGCCAACGAAGACGGCAGCGTCCAGGTCATCATCACCCCGACCTACTCGGGTTGCCCGGCCATGGATGTGATCACCCAAGACCTCTACCTTGCATTCGGCGAGGTAGGAATCGAGAAGGTAGACGTCAAGCTGGTACTGACCCCAGCCTGGTCGACCGACTGGATGACCGAGGACGGTAAGCGCAAACTCGAAGAATACGGGATTGCGCCGCCCACCGGCACCGGTCACAGCGGACGGGTCACCCTGGGCATCAGCGTTAAATGCCCGCGGTGCCACTCGCTGAATACCCGAGAGCTTGCGCGTTTCGCCTCGACCTCCTGCAAGGCGTTGTACACCTGCAAAGACTGTTTAGAACCCTTCGACTACTTCAAGGTGCTTTCATGAGCGAACAAACTATTCCCACCCGTCGTCGGGCCACCTTCCACCGGCTAACGGTTTCCGAGGTGCGCCGGCTGACCAAGGACTCGATCGAAGTCAGCTTCGCGATTCCGCAAGAGCTTTCCACCGACTTCGATTACGTCGCTGGCCAGTATGTGGCGTTGCGTAAGGAACTGCCAAACGCAGACGGGGAACTCGTCGAGGTTCGCCGTTCTTACTCAATCTGTGCCGCTCCCACCGGCGAACAGATTAAAGTAGCCATCAAGAAGGATCTTGGCGGGCAATTCTCTACTTGGGCCAACGAGGAACTCGTGGCCGGGGACCAGATTGATGTGATGAGCCCGACCGGCGCATTCATTTCCAAGCACAAGCTCACCGGAATGAATGATCCTTCCTCGGTGGATACCGTGAACCAGGATCAGTTCGTTGCGGTAGCCGCCGGCAGTGGCATCACCCCGGTGCTGGCTATTGCACGCACGATCCTGGAAGCGAATGAGAACACCCGTTTTGATTTGATCTACGCCAACAAGGCCGCCATGGACGTGATGTTCCTGGAGGAACTGGCTGATCTTAAAGATCGCTACCCCGCACGCCTGGCTCTGCACCATGTGCTCAGCCGTGAACAGCGGATCTCTCCGTTGCTTTCTGGCCGCATCGACGCCGAGAAGCTTTCGGCCTTGCTCAACAATGTGCTGCAGGCGCCGAAAGTTGACGAGTGGTTCCTCTGCGGGCCTTTTGAACTGGTCCAGATGGTCCGCGATGAACTCAAGGTTCTTGAGGTCCCGGCCGACAAGGTGCGCTTTGAGCTATTCAGCACCGGCGAGCCGAACCGTCCGCAGGGGCAGGTGGGACGCCCGGTATTGGTGGATGAAAACGAGAAGAGCTTTGAAATCACTTTCACCCTAGACGGGTTGCAAGGTGAGGTGAAGTCTCCAGTGCGTGCAAACGAAACGGTCCTGAACGCCGCCCTTCGAGTCCGCCAGGACGTTCCTTTCGCCTGTGCCGGCGGCGTGTGCGGCACCTGCCGCGCAAAGGTCACCTCAGGGTCGGTGACCATGTCGGAGAACTATGCGCTGGAACCGGAAGAGGTGGAGGCCGGCTACATCCTGACCTGTCAGTCGCACCCAACCAGCGACAAGCTCAGCGTCAACTTCGACTCCTAGGGGATCACAGATGATTGAACTCAGCATCAGCGAAGGCATCGCCACCGTGATGCTTAATGCGCCAAAGAAGATGAACTCTTTAGATCCAGCCGGCTTGCAAGAACTCTCCGAAGCCTATGACAAGGCCGCAGCTGGGGTCACCGAGGGCACCGTGCGCGCCTTAGTGCTGCGCGGTGAGGGCCGTGGGTTCTGCGCGGGACGCGATATCTCTGGGGTAAACCCGGCTGACGACGATGTCATGGGTTACCTTGACGGACTAGTCCAGCCATTGCTGGAAAAGATGTCCAGTTTCCCGGCACCCACCTTTGCCATTGTGCAAGGTGCTTGTCTTGGTGTGGGACTCGGCCTAGCGGTGGCCACAGACGTGGTCTACGTGGCAGAGAATGCAAAGATCGGTTCTCCGTTTGCAAACCTTGGCGCGACCCTGGACTCAGGGGGCCACTGGCTGTTCACCGAGCGTCTCGGGGCACACCGCACGCTGGACATGATCTACACCGCGGAACTGATCTCCGGTGCCGAAGCGGTACGTTCGGGGCTCTTCTCCCGTGCATTCCCAGCAGAGGAACTGGTAGAGCGCAGCGAAGAGATAATCGCCAAGGTGGCGCAGGGCGCTACCCAAGCGTTCATCGCCTCGAAGAAGCTGGTGGCGCAGATCCGTGACGAGCGCGCAGGACTATGGGCCTCGATGCGTACGGAAAACAAGGCGCAAGCAGCCTTGTGCGACACGAGCGACTACGCCGAAGGTTTTAAATCCTTCCAGGAAAAGCGGCCACCGGTCTTTACCGGCGGAAACTAAAAGCACAAACAAAAGCAGGTGAGATGGAAGCTTCCATCTCGCCTGCTTTGCCGTACCCGCGCTTAGCGGGTATCTGAGTCTTCGAAGATCAATAACGTCTGAGTATCAAGCACCGTCGGCAATGATTGCAATTGTTCAAAAACCACGCGACGTAAATCCAAATTGTCTTTGGCGCGAACCAAGAGAATCACATCAAAGTTTCCGCCGACCAGTCCAATATGCTGCACCTCGGGAATCGCGGCGAGGTGGTCACGTAGTTCCCGCCAGGAGTGCTGACGCAGTTTCAACGTCACGTAGGCGCTGGCCTTCAACCCTGCTTTGACCGGATCGATTACCGCGGTATACCGGGTAATAACCCCGGCATCTTGGAGCTTTGCGATGCGTGAATACGCGTGTGCCCGGGAAACGTGGACGCGCTGGGCTACCGTAGTCACCGATTGCCGACCGTCATTGGTCAGCTCGGCCAGGATCGCCCGGTCAACGTCGTCCAGCTTTAGTTCCGCATCCGCGGCCATTTGTTCTCCTTGCAGGGGGTAGGACGAGAATTCGCCAAACCCATTTTGAGCGTACTAATCGTCTTCAAGTATACGTATCCTATGCTCAACTTTCTACGATTTTGACGCGGACTGGATACAAAATGATCCGACTGCGCATAATTGATGACAAATGATGTTCGGGTGAGTTGAGTCACAAGACGTCGTTTCTCAGCACTCAACCAGATAACGAAAGGCGTGATGGCATGAGCACCGAAGCTCACGAAGATCGCATCTCATCGGTCAGCAAGAAGTTCGGGATTACCCCCGAAGATTACATGCTGCCAGCACGGCATATGATCAATCTGCTCAATGTTGATGGAACCCTGCGCGAGGAAAGCGACCAGGGAACCGAACCAGGACACGAATACCCGTTGCCGAGCCCAGCCGAGCTGATGGATGCCTACTCCGCGCTTGCTGTGGGACGCCGTGTTAATGACCAGAACTCCGCCCTGGTCCGCCAGGGACGCATGGCAGTTTACCCGTCCAGCCACGGACAGGAAGCCTGCCAGGTGGCAGCCGCCTTGTGCTTGGAAGACGGTGACTGGCTCTTCCCGACCTACCGCGACACCGTAGCCGTACTCACCAAGGGTGTGGCTCCGATGGAGGTCATGACGAGCTTCCGCGGTGAATGGCACTGTGGTTATGATCCAAAGGCTTATCACTGCGCTCCCATGTCCACCCCGCTGACCACTCAGCTGCTGCACGGCGTCGGTGTGGCCCACGCGGCCAAGCTGCGCGGTGAAAACACCGTGGTGGTTGCCATGTGTGGCGACGGTGCCACCAGTGAGGGAGACTTCCATGAGGCGCTGAACTTCGCCGCGGTCTTCAAACTCCCGGTAATTTTCTTTGTACAGAACAATAAGTACGCCATCTCGGTGCCGCTCTCGCAGCAGAGTGCCGCCCCGTCGCTGGCACATAAGGCCGTCGGTTACGGTATGGCCGGCGAACGTGTTGACGGCAACGACCTGATGGCCTTGATGGCCGTGATGCGCCGTGCGGTGCGTCTAGCCCGTGAAGGCAATGGCCCGCTGCTGATCGAAGCGCACACCTACCGTATGCAGGCACACACCAACGCCGATGACGACAAGCGCTACCGCGAGGACTCCGAGGTTCAGGAATGGATCGCGAAGGACCCGGTCACTCGCATGCACGCCTACCTCGACGATGCCGGGCTGCTGACCGAAGAAGCCCAAGCAAAAATCACCGAGCGCGCCGAAGCTATCGCCAAGAAGCTACGCGACGGCATGAACCAGGACGCAAATACCCCGCCAAGTGAACTCTTTGAGCACGTATTTGCATCCAAGACCACCCAGCTGGCCGAGCAGCAGGCGCTGCTGGCCGACGAACTAGCCCGTGAGGAGGCCTAGCCATGACCGCCACGACATCACACGTGAATCCGAACGTCAGCGATGCAACCGCACGTGCAGCTGCTAAGGCAGCAACCCAAAATCAGCCGGTCACCTTCGGCAAGGCACTGAACACCGCCCTAGCAGATGCCTTGGTCGCTAACGACTCGACGGTCATCTTCGGTGAAGATGTGGGAACCCTCGGTGGCGTTTTCCGCATCACCGACGGGCTGACCGCACGCTTTGGTTCCGAACGCTGTTTCGATACCCCGTTGGCCGAATCGGGCATCGTGGGCATGGCCATCGGCATGGCAATGAACGGCATGCGTCCGGTCATTGAAATGCAGTTTGACGCCTTCGCATACCCGGCCTTTGAACAAATCGCATCGCACGTGGCCAAGATGCACAACCGCACCCGCGGCAAGGTGGATCTGCCGATGGTAATCCGCATCCCTTACGCCGGCGGCGTGGGCGGCGTGGAGCACCACTGTGATTCTTCCGAGGCCTACTACGCGCACACCCCGGGGCTCAAGGTATTCACCCCGGCCACCGTCAAGGACGCCTACCTGATGCTGCGCGAAGCTATTGATTCGCCAGATCCAGTGATCTTCTTCGAACCGAAGAAGCTCTATTGGTCCAAGGAACAGGTAGACCTGCAGGCACTGGCCAGCGACTACGAAGCCAAGCGGGCCGCAACCACCGAAGGTACCGCGCGCATTGCTCGCGCAGGATCAGACGCCACACTGATCACCTACGGTCCCAGCGTCTCTACGGCCATGGAAGCGGCAAAACTTGCCGCCGAAGAAGGCATCAGCTTAGAAGTCATCGATATCCGCACTATCGTGCCCTTTGACGATGAGACCGTCTGCGCCTCGGTGCGTAAGACCGGGCGCGCCATCGTGGTGGCCGAAGCCCAAGGGTTCGTCTCGGTAGCCAGCGAAATCGTGGCCCGCGTGCAGGAAAGGTGCTTCCATTCGCTAGCGGCGCCGGTGCTGCGCGTGACCGGTTTTGATATTCCTTATCCGGCACCAACCTTGGAAAAGTACAACTTGCCAAGCGCCGAACGCATCCTCGATGCGGTAGATCAACTTCAGTGGGAGGCGTAAATTGAGCGTCAAGACCTTTCTGTTACCCGACCTAGGTGAAGGACTCACCGAGGCGGAGCTGGTGCGTTGGATGGTCGCCGCGGGGGACACCGTCGCGGTTGACCAGCCTATCGCCGAGGTGGAAACAGCTAAATCGCTGGTGGAGATCCCTTCGCCTTTTGAAGGCGTGGTCGCTACCTTGCATGGTGAGGCCGGGCAGATGATGCTCGTTGATAAGCCGTTCTTCTCGGTGAACACCGGCGGGGCGGATGAAGCGCCGGAGCAGCAGCCAGCCGAAGGCGCCCAGACCTACCTCGAAGAAGAACTTGCCGGCACGCAGGTTCCTGAGGAAGAAGACGAAGGCAGCGGTAACGTGCTGATCGGTTATGGAACCGGTGGAGCTAAAACCAGCACCAGCCGGCGCCGTCGGCCACGCGCCGGAATTACCACCGCGTCAGCCTCCAGCGAGACCACCACGGTTGCTACCAGGGTTATCAATCCTCTGGTGCGCAAGCTGGCGAAGGACAACTCGGTGGATATCACTCAGGTCGCTGGCACCGGACCGGACGGATTGTTGTTGCGCGGTGACGTGGAAGCACTGATCGGCCAGGGCTCGGCGGTTGCAGCGCCATCCACTCAGGCATCGGCCGCACCGGTGGCATCTGCCCAGGCTCCAGCCGTGGCAGCGCAGACTGCTGGTGAGGATTCACGCACCGGACTTCCGGTGTCAAACTCGCAGGTACTGACCGGGGTGCGCCGCACCATCGCTAACGCGATGTCTACCTCGCGCCGCGAAATTCCAGAAGCAACCGTGTGGGTAGATGTTGATGTCACCAAGCTGCTCAAGCTACGCAGCAAATTGAAGGAAGCTGCGGGAAGTGCGCCAAGTATGCTCGCACTGATCTCACGCTTCGCCATTGCAGGGCTGGCACGTTTCCCAGAAATGAACAGCCGCATCGACACCGAAGCCGACGGCGGACTGCGCCAGACCCTCTTCGAGGGCGTCAACCTTGGCTTCGCAGCGCAGACTGAGCGTGGACTGGTTGTTCCCAACGTGCGTCAGGCGCATAAGCTCAACGCCGTGGAACTCTCCGCAGAGTTTGCTCGTCTGGCCACCTTGGCCCGCGAAGGCAAGGCCGGGGTCCGCGACCTCTCGGGCAGCACCTTCACGATCAATAACTACGGGGTGTTCAACGTTGACGGTTCGGCGGCGATCATCAACTACCCAGAAGCGGCGATCCTGGGCATTGGCCGGGTCGTAGAAAAGCCGTGGGTAGTCAACGGCAAGATCAAGGTCCGCTCCATCTGTGAGTTGACCCTGAGCTTCGATCACCGTGTGGGTGACGGCGGAACAGCCGCAGGCTTCCTGCGTTACGTCGCGGACGCGATGACCGATCCGAAGGCTGCTTTAGCAGCGCTGTAGCCGGCGGAAGCTAAAAGGGTATCGCCCGGCCATTGGCCGGGCGATACCCTTTTGCCCAGTATTCGTCCTATTTTTTGCAAGTCAACGCGGTTTTACTAGACTGTACTAAATACTTCGGCCGGAGGTTCTAGGCCGTGGTGGCTGCTGCGCACCACTTCGGCGCGTACCGAAGAGCGAGGACTAAACTACTTCCATGGCACACTACGAGGTCAAGCACCGGTCGTTACTTACCCTCTTGCTGATTCTGCCGAGCCTCATAGTGCTCGGTACCCGGCTACTTCTGGGAACCAGTCTGCCGGCGATTACCGCGACTCACTGGTCGGGCAGCGCTAACCCTGATGGATTCACAGATACGCGGGTTTTTGTCACCGTCTGCATCTCGCTTGCCATCGGCGGTGCGGTACTCGGGTTTATTTCTTTCGCGCTCTCACGCAAGCCAGTGCTCCACAGCCTCCTGCTCTTTGTGGGCGGTCTCGCGGGCTGGACCAGCGCCGGGCTGTTCGTCAGCTGCGCGGTTCCTTCTGCCCTGGCCGGAGACCCGACGCAGGCACTGCTCAACGGGGGTTTCACAATACTAAGCATTGTGGCTTCGTTGGTTGGTCTGCTTCCCGTCTGGATCTCCGGGGTATATCAGCAGCATGTAAAGGAGTCTCAGGCCAAGCGACGCCGGCGTGTGACTCAGGCTCAGGGGCAAGATGCCTCGGTTCCCACGGCAAATGCAGCAGCGGTAACTTCCGCGCAGGGCTTCAACCAGACCGCAAGTGTCTCGTGGTGGTTCTGGCTGTTAGGTCTGTTCCCTCTGGTCATGGGCATCTTGATGCTGACTGTGCTGAAAGGTGATGATGAGTCCGAAACTCTCATCATGCTGATTTCTGGACCTCTTTTTGTCTTGGTTCTCACCCCATTGGTTCTCGGTCTATGCAAGATCCGCGTACGAATTACCGAAGATCAAGTCCGTGTCTCATCGGCAATCTTCGCTTTCCCACTACGCACCATTTCCGTAAACCAGATCAAGGAAGTGCGCAGTGAAGAAATCTCGCCAATGGAATGGAGCGGCTGGGGATGGCGCTTCTTCCCGGGCGGCTCGGCGGTAGTGCTACACCGCGGTGAGGGGCTGTCTTTTGACCTGAAAGATGGCAAGCGCTTCGCGGTCACCATCTCTGATTCGCAGCGTGCTGCGGCAATTCTGCATTCCAAAATGACCCGAGTTTAAGCTCTGTTTCCCGTAGCCTTGCGTGGCTAACCTTAGGGCTGCATGGCGAAGGATTGCCGTGCCGAAGATAAGAACCATTGTGCGCAAGGACTCTGGTGCGGCGGCAAGCTGAGGCATCCGTTGTCCCAGGACACAAGCAACGTGGGCTGGAGGGCTACTGCACCCGGGGCTTACGCATGGGCCCGGTAACTACCGAACGCAAACACAGGCTGGCAATCAGCGATGCCACTGTCACATGGATCAACCCGAGCACCGCATAGCTGATCAACAAAATATCGGGGATACGCTGGATATGTGGATGCGGCAGCCACATCGAAGCTGCCAATACCAACACCCAGAGAACCAGGCACGTGGCACCAGTCTTCCTTGACCAGACGGACTCACGCACCACCGGACCCAGCGGCTGGATACGTTGCAGGATCGCACTGACCAAGATCAGCCAGAAGGCCGCAATCATAAAGCCGCCCGCAATGTCACTAGGACGGTGCCAACCGCAAATGAGCGTTGCCAGTCCGGTCACGGTGGCAAAGATCCAGGCTATTGGCTGCACCACTGGGCGCAGTTTTGGCGGGGATATCAGGTACATCAATCCCATGGACGCTGCAGCCACGGTGGTGTGCCCGGAAGGAAAAGAGTTACCCACCGTACCGAAGTTAAAGTCGGGACGATCCAGCAATAAATGCTTGAGCAGCTGAGTACTGAGCAACGCGGCAGCTACCGCGGCCACGGCGAGTGCGGCACGTAAGAAACTCCGGTCGCGAATCACTCGATAGAGCAAAAAAATTCCGGAAATTGCAGCACAAATCCACGGTAGAAGATCCAAGAATTCGCGCATCGGATCGAGTATTTTTGTTCGTGGCCACCACTGCGTCCAGCCAACAAAAGCCGCTTGGTCAGCCCATTGTCCAGAACGAAGCTGGACAAAGAACAGATATTCGACGGCAAAGAGCCCAGCAAGCAACGGCAAAGCCCACCACCAGCTCAGATGGCGTGGGGAGCTAAGAATTGACCGCGGACTCATGACTCAAGAATGTCACATTTTGGTGTACGCACCCTATGAACCGGGCCTGTAAGCCTAGACACTATAGATAGGCTTAGGGTATGAACTTTGCTTTGCCACCGGTGGAAGAACTGATAGCCAACGCGCATGTAGTGCGCCTACCTATGAGGGTGAAGTTCCGTGGTGTCACCGAACGTGAAGCGCTACTCATTCACGGTCCTGCCGGGTGGGGCGAGTTCTCGGCCTTCCTAGAATACGGGCCGGCCGAAGCCTCGCGTTGGCTCGCCGCTGGCATTGAAGCTGCGTACACTGACTTTCCCACGCCGCTGCGCACCAGTATCCCGGTCAACGCGACACTGCCTGCGGTGCCGGCGAACCAGGTTGCCGGTGTCCTGGCGAATTATGATGCACCGCACACTATCAAAATTAAGGTCGCCGAAAAGGGACAGCATCTTGACGACGATATCGCTCGGGTGGCTGAAACCCGGCGCCTATTCCCGGATGCCGCGCTCCGCGTCGACGCTAACACCGGTTGGGGAATCGACGAGGCGGTAACCGCATTGCTGGAGCTTTCTGAATTCAACCTGCAGTATGCCGAGCAGCCTGTGCCTGGCATTGTTGGCTTGGCGCGGGTCCGTGAACGGCTGCGCTCCCACGGGGTGGAGCTAAAAATTGCGGCCGATGAAGCAGTGCGCAAGCATTCGGACCCATTGGAAGTAGCCCGTTTGGGGGCAGCGGATCTGATGGTGATCAAAGCACAGCCATTGGGAGGGATCCAAGCGGTTCTCGACATCGCGGCGCAGTCCGGATTAGACGTTGTCGTTTCCAGCGCCTTAGATACCTCGGTGGGTTTAGCGCAGGCAGCCGCCCTTGCCTCGGCGGTGCCGCAGCTACCGTACGCATGTGGGCTTTCCACCGGATCGTTATTTGCCGAAGATGTCACCGCAACACCGCTGCTGGCCACCGCCGGACAGCTTCCGGTGCACCGGGTAGCGCCAGACGAAGACAAATTACGTACCTTGAGCGTTACCGCCGAACGCAGGATCTGGTGGGAGCAGCGAGTCAGGGATTGCTACGAACAGCTCATCACCCCGGTGTATGACAGCTAAGGTATTTACCTCAAGTTAACCTGCGCGTCGACGTTGGCTCACTTCCCAATGAAAAGCTCAATTCGTTCGTTCCCCTGAACGTGAGCTAAAGAATGAGGAAGTGCCGTAGTTATGAATCCCATCCGTACCTTGTTGCCAATGCTGGGCCACACCCGCGGCGGACGTTCCGCAGCTACCTGCCACTTCAAATGCGGTGATGCTTGCGTCAAGCCAGAGTGCAATACCTCGGGTAATAGCTACTTCAAGGATGTCGCAGATCAGGCACTATCTCGTCGAAACGTGCTGGGACTCGGTGCGGTTGGCGCCTCGGCACTGGTCATTGGTCCACAGCTGTTTGGTGCTCCAAACGCTGTAGCGGCACCGTTGGTAGACACCGGACGCGGTAAGGGCGGTCACCTGAAGTTTGACGCTATCGACCCGGTTTCACGTTCCGTGGACAATATGAGCGTCCCGGAAGGTTATGACTGGCACGCAATCATTCGCTGGGGAGATCCACTATTCGCTAACAGCCCGGAATTTGATCCGAAGAAGCAGTCGGCGAAGTCGCAGGCGATGCAGTTTGGTTACAACTGTGATTATCTGGACATCATCGCCGATAAGTACTCCGGACGCACCGGGGTGTTGGTAGCTAACCACGAGTATTCAAACGAAGACATGATGTTTGATGCAACGTGGTTTGCCGCAAACACCGATGAAGCCCGCCGTATCGCGATGAACTCCCACGGCCTGAGCGTGGTTGAGATCAAACGTAAAAAGCATGATCAGCGGTGGACCTATGTAGTGGGCGGCGAGCGTAACCGCCGTATCACCGCAAGCACCCCGTTTGCCGTAGATGGGCCGGCCGCAGGAAGTGACCTGCTCAAGACCGTCGCAGACCCCACGGGCAAGCTTGTTTTGGGTACCTTGAATAACTGCGCCGGTGGTACCACTCCTTGGGGAACGGTACTGTCCGGTGAAGAAAACTTTGATCAGTACTTCCAGGGCCGTGGAACCGCTGAAGAAGCACGCTACGGCATCGGTACTGGGGCAACAGACCGCGGCTGGGAACAAACCGATCCACGCTTCGGATTGAACCATGCGGGCTACGAGAATGAGGCTAACCGTTTCGGCTGGATTGTCGAAATCGACCCACAGAATCCGGATTCTACCCCGGTTAAGCACACGAGCCTGGGCCGTTTTAAGCACGAAGGTGCGACCGTACGCATTGCCAAGAACGGAAAGGCTGTGGCGTACTCGGGTGATGACTCGCGATTCGAATACATTTACAAGTTCGTTTCGAAGGCGACCTACCGTAAGAACGACCGCCAGCATAATATGACCCTGCTCAACGAGGGTGACCTTTATGTGGCTAAGTTCGCCGGAAACTCACCGGCAGCCGAATTTGACGGTAGCGGCCAGGTTCCTTCTGACGGAGCCTTCGATGGCACCGGACAGTGGCTGCCACTGGTACGCAACGGAAAATCCATGGTTGCAGGAATGAGCGTTGACGAGGTTTTGGTCTACACCCGTTTGGCCGCAGATAAGGCTGGCGCCACCAAGATGGACCGTCCAGAGGATGTTGAGCCAAGCCCGGTTTCGGGAAAGGTCTACGTCGCACTGACTAACAATACGGACCGTGGCAAGGCCGGCAAGGAAGGCGCCACAGAGCAGAACCCGCGTATCGCCAACCGCGATGGTCACGTACTGGAAATGACCGAGGCCGGTAATGACGCGACAAGCACCCGGTTCACCTGGAATATTTTGCTTGTTGCCGGAGACCCACGAGTCAATGACTCCACTTACTTCTCCGGTTACCCTACCGACAAAGTTTCTCCCATCTCCTGCCCAGATAACCTAGCCTTTGACTCGGCAGGTAACCTGTGGATCTCCACCGACGGTGCTCCTGGAGTCATTGGTCTGTCCGACGCTTTGCACAAGGTCAGCCTGCACGGCAAAGACCGCGGACGCGTTGAGCAGTTCCTCGCCGTTCCAACCGGCGCAGAAACCTGTGGTCCAGTGGTGCACGATAAAGATAACTCGGTCTTTGTCTCGGTCCAGCACCCAGGTGAGGGCGGAAGCTTTGCTCAACCGGCATCACTCTTCCCAGACTTCATCAAGTCGCCGCAGTCTGCGGGTAAAGGCCAGTTTTACGGGCCGCGCCCATCCGTGGTCCAGGTCTTCAAGCAGGGCAACGGCAACAACGGAAACGGTAAAGGAAACAACGGCAACGGTAAGGGCAAGGGCAAGAATAAAGACTAAATAATGCCCTTCAAAACCCCGGGGCAGGATCTCAAGATGTATTTGAGATCCTGCCCCGGGGTTTTTGTCTGTCACCTTCGGCATAGACTTGAACCGATACTTTCTAGGGATATTTCAGGGGTGAAGCACGGCGTGAGCGCACGGCACGAGGATGGACAATCAGCAATCGATACGGCCCGCCAAGTATTGGCAGGACTCATCGTTGCAGGCCTGCGCGAGCTTGTACTTTCACCAGGTTCACGCAGCGCACCGCTGGCCTACGCCGCAGCCGAGGCCGAAGCAGCCGGTAAGTTACGCATTCACGTCCGAATCGATGAACGCTCCGCAGGATTCCTCGCCATAGGGCTCAGCCAAGGTTCACAGACCCCGGTGGCTCTTGTCGCCACGTCGGGCACCGCCATAGGTGAGCTGTTGCCAGCCATCATGGAAGCGAACCACACCGCAACACCGCTAGTGGTGCTTTCCGCGGATCGCCCCGACGAATTGTTAGGAACCGGCGCGAGCCAAAGCACGGACCAGAAACAACTTTTTGGTGCTCATGTGCGTACGGTGCTCAACGTCCCAGCCGGAGAAAACCCGAGCCACGCGCTGACCGGCGCACTCTTAGCCCTTGCCGGGTCGGCAACTCGCTCAGGTGGCCCGGTACAGCTCAACTTACAGTTCCGTGACCCGTTGACCCCAGAGCCGGAAGCTACCATGGCAAACCAGCGCTGGACCGAACTACGCACTGGGTTGTGGCAACAGGCTACGCGGCCGGTCAACTGGTCGTTACCAGAGGGGCTTGAAGAGCGGCGTACCGTGGTAGTAGCCGGGCATGGCGCGGGTGACGAAGCACAGGCTTTTGCGCAACTGCTAGGGCTTCCGCTTTTTGCCGAACCATCTTCCAACGCGCGTTTCTCCGCCCACGCCATCGGGCATTACCGCCCATTGCTCGCAGTGGGGGCAGCACATATCGAGCGGGTAGTACTTTTCGGGCGCCCTACACTAAGCCGGCCCGTGGCCAGGCTGCTGGCCGACCCGGCAGTGACGACCGCTATCTGGCAGCCAGAACCGGTGCCCTGGTATGAACCTGGCCGACGCCGCGAAAAGGTTATTAGCACTCCAGCGGAGTTGCTCAGCTTTGCCGGCAAGTCACCAGCGCAGTGGCTGCGCAGCTGGCAGGAACTTGATGCCCAAGCGCTCGCCGTATGCGGCGAACTCTATGGCAATGAGCAACTCACCGGGCCAACCGTTGCGCAGGCCGTGTGGAACACCGTGAGCGGGCCGCTGTTATTGGGCTCATCTAATATCATTAGAGATTTTGACCTTAGCGCTGCTCCGGCTTCAGTCGCTTCAGGACAGGTCTTTGCTAACCGTGGTCTGGCCGGTATCGATGGAACCATCTCTACGGGCTTAGGACTGGCGCTGGCCACCGGGAAACCAACGGTGAGCATCATGGGGGACATTACCTTCCTGCATGATGCCAGTGCGATGCTCTGGACCCCGGGGGAGCCGGCCCCAGATCTGGATGTGGTGGTTTATAACGATGGTGGTGGAGCCATCTTCTCCACCTTGGAACATGGGCAGGTTGCGCAGTCAGGACGCTATGGGCAAGCGGTTGAACGGCTCTTCGCCACCCCGCAGGACGTTCAATTGCAGCCGCTGGCAACCGCTTACGGTTGGGACTATCAGCAAGCAAGTACCCACGCAGAATTGCGCCAAGTGCTACGCGCCCCCAAGGTAAGGAACCTGCGACTAATCGAAATCATCGCGGACCGCAGCAGACTGCGTGAAACGAACTTGGAACTGAGCCGTCGTATCGCGGCGCTTCGCTGGCCGGCGCGAGCCTGAACAACTGTGGCGTGGAATCGGTGTTACCGATTCCACGCCACAGTTGTTGAGAGTTTCTAGAGCCTAGATATCCACGTGTGTTGGATCAAGTACGCGTCGCAAGAAGTCCTGCGTACGCGGCTGCTGCGGATTGCCGATGACTTCCGCGGCTTTGCCTTCCTCCACTACTACGCCACCGTCCATGAAGACCACACGGTCTGCTACTTCCTTGGCGAAGCTCATCTCGTGGGTAACCACAAGCATGGTCATGCCTGATTTTGCGAGGTTCTTCATAATTGAAAGTACCTCACCCACGGTTTCTGGATCCAAGGCGCTGGTGGGCTCATCAAAGAGCATTAATGATGGTTCCATCGACAACGCGCGGGCAATAGCAACACGCTGCTGCTGACCGCCGGAGAGCTGATCTGGATAGCGTTCTCCGAAGTCTCCCAGGTCTACCCGCTCCAGGTTCTCCCGCGCCGTGTTCTCGGCATCCTGCTTGCTGCGCTTGAGTACCTTCAGCTGTGCCACCGTGCAGTTTTCCAGCACGGTCAGGTGCGGGAAGAGGTTGAACTGCTGGAATACCATGCCCACATTTTGGCGCATCTTATCCAGATTCACCTCCGGGTCGGTGGTCTCGAAGCCGGCTACATGGATGGTTCCACCGTTTGGCTTTTCAAGCAGGTTGACGCAGCGAAGCAGCGTTGACTTGCCCGAACCCGAGGGGCCAATCAGGCAGACCACTTCGCCTGGCTTGACTGTCAGATCGATGCCTTTGAGTACCTCATTTGAGCCGTAGGACTTGCGTAGTCCGGCAATGTCTACGCCTGAGGCTTTGACCCGAAGCTCATTGTTTGGAGTCGTCATTCTCTATTCCTAACTATCGCTTGGTCCGCGTGCTACGTGACTCAAGTTTACGGGCAACCAGGCTCAATGGAATGGTGATCACCAGGTAGAACAGGCCTGCGACAACCAGTGGGGTGATACCTGCGTCAAGCGAGGAAATGCCGTCGCGACCAAACTTGGTCATCTCATACTGAGCGAAAGATGCACCAAGAATGAACGCCAAGGAGGTGTCCTTGGTGAGCAGGATAATTTCGTTGGTCATCGGTGGCAGCACAATCTTGAAGGCTTGCGGGATCACGATGGTAACCATGGCCCGCCATGCTGGCATACCCAGAGAGCGAGCAGCTTCGGTCTGTCCCTTAGGCACAGCCTGCAAACCTGCACGCAGGGTTTCTGCGATATATGCCGAAGAGACCAGACCCAATGCGAACATCACGTTGACCGGCTGCGGCCAGTTAGTTCCGAATGCCTGAGGCAGACCAAAACCGAAGGCCAACAGCACAAGGATGGCCGGAATGCCGCGGAAGAATTCAATGAATGCCGTGGCAAACCACCGGTATGGTGCAAAAGAAGCCATCTTCATCAATGCCAAAATCAAACCCAGAACGAGGCCGAAAGCAAAGGAGATTATGGTGTAGAAAATGGTGTTCTTCAGACCGATGAGGATCATGTCCGGGAACATCGGTCCCAATTGGTCGAAGGAGAAGAAAGCGTATGCCGTCTTATCCCAGTCCACGGCCGCGATGACGGCAACGATGGCGATGACAAAAATGCCTATTTGGATGGTCTTGCTCATGCGGGCGCGCTGACTCGTGGTCATTGCCATGCTGAATTACCTCTCATAAAGGGAGCGGGGGATAGGCCCAACACCGTTGGTCTGCGGCCTATGCCCCGCTCGCTTTGAAAACTGTTAGTGGCGGAGGGTTATTTCTCGCCGAACCACTTCACAGTCAGTTCTTCCATGGTGCCTGCATCGGTCAGACGCTTCAGGGTGCCGTTGACAAGATCCAGGGTGCCGGACTTGTCCTTCGGAACTGCCACGCCCAGCTGCTCGCCTGTCTTGAAGTCGGCGACTACCTTGTAGCCTGGCTTGTCCTTGATGGTGTAGCCGAGCACCGACTGGTTACCCAGCAGTGCGTCGACCTGACCTGCAAGAAGTGCCTGAGTCTGGAGGCCCGCATCCTCGTAACCGATGGTGTCCTTCAAGCCCTGTTCCTTGGCGTACTTCTCGCCGGTGGTTGCCTGCTGAACGCCGACCTTCTTGCCCTTGGCGGACTCGATGTCGGTGATTCCGGACCCGTCGGCGGCGATCAATACCAGATCGTCGTCCATGTAAGGGGTGGAGAAGTCCATCTTTGCCTTGCGCGCATCGGTGATGGAGACCGAGGAGATTGCCACGTCGCACTGGACGCTGAACAAGCCCGATTCGATCGAGTCGAAGCTAGCATCGATGACATTTAGTTCCAGCTTGGCATCGGTGGCGATTTCGGCGGCGATGTCCATGTCGAAGCCGACGTTCTTGCCGTCCTTGACGAATTCGAAGGGCTCGTAAGGAATATCGGAGCAGACGGTGAACTTTCCGGCGTTGACCGGGAATCCGGAAGCTGCTTCTTCGGAGGGGCTGTCGCTTCCGCCGGAGGAGCCGCATGCGGTCAGTGCTAGTAGTGCCACCGAGGAGACGGCGAGCGTGGAGACGAAGTTCTTCTTGATTCGACGCATAGGATCAGAACCTACTTTCGGTAATGCGAGTGGATCAGTGCGTAGGCACAATCATAACCACGGACGCACTAGACCGAGATTTCCATCACACAAGTCGGCTCAAGCGTAAGTATTACTTATGCTCAGAATCAGTGAAAAAGCACCATGCACAGGACCCTATTCGGCCTGCAGAGCTTGGCGCATCGGACGCATCTTTGCCCATGATTCGGCAAGTTCTGCCTCTGGCACCGAGCCGGGAACAATGCCGCACCCGGCGTACAGCCGCATCATGTTCTCGGTTTCAAGCATGCCGCCGCGCAAAGCGATGCCAAACTCTCCATCGCCACGGCTATCAACCCAACCCACCGGACCTGCGTAAGGGCCGCGGTCCAGACCCTCTAATTCGCGCAGCAGAACTCCGGCCGGCTTGGTAGGAGTTCCGCACACCGCTGCAGTGGGATGGAAAATCTCCGCGACATCCAATGCGGAGGGCAACTGCCCGTCGGCATCCGCGCGTAATTCGGCACGCACGTCGCTGGCAAGATGCCAGACGTTGGGTAGCTGCAAAATGAAAGGTTCATCCGGGGACTGCATGCCGTGCGAGATCGGGTTCAAAGATTCGGTGAGCGAATCTATGGCCAGCTGATGCTCGTGGCGTTGCTTAGGGTCTTCGAAGAGCTGCGCATGGGCATACCCGGTTGCGTCTGCCCCGGCGGTGGCACGGTCCAAGGTGCCAGCCAAGACCCGTGCCTCGGCAAGACCGTTGGTGACACGTACCAGCATTTCAGGGGTTGCACCCACCAAGCCATCTACGGCGTAGGTCCAGCAATTGCCGTACTGCTCTGTCAGCGTGCGCAATACACTGGCCAGATCAATCGGGGAGCTGCTGCGGGCCACAATGTCGCGAGCCAAGACCAGCTTGGAGATGCCACGATCTTCAAACTGACCCAGCGCCTTGGTGACTGCTTCCAAATACGAGCCTGCGGTGAGCTGTCCGGTGGTTAGTTCAATTTCACCCGGAGCGCCGGCATCAATGGCCGCCTGCGCCAGCTTGGCCTCGGCGAGCGCCAACGCGTCGGCAAACTGCATCCCGGCAAGTTTTTCGGTCCGTGCCGGTCACGGTAATCCAGGCCTGCTCGCCATCTTTGCCGAGTACCACTTCGGGGACCACCAAACGGGAGGCGAAGGAGCTGGTGAAAGAAAAAGCGAAGGAACCGAAAGCCACTAGTCCACTGCCCGGCCGGGTGATCGGGTCAGTGATCTGCGCTAGCTTGATGAGCTGCGCGAACCACGCCCGTGCCTGAGCGAAGCGCTCTTCACCTTGAGTATGGATTTGGGCGGCCACGCCGAATCCAACGAGGCCATTTCCATTTCGTGTCCACACCAGCGCGTGGTGTCTTAAAGAGTCGGAAATAAGTGACTGCGCGGCATCCTGGAATTTGAAGGTGACACTGGTCAAAGCCGGTGCCGGGGATTGGTGCGCGCTGGGGGTGAGAGCGGTCGAATCGGCAGACATGATAGGGCTAAGCCTACCGCGGCGCACCGGCGTAGGTCAGCGCTAGGTGTTACTGCTCACCCATGTGAGATGCAGCGGGTTGGTGTCGCACACTATGGATCAACCGGTAAACTCAGGGACGAATACAGTTCTGGTGCTCCGCCGGTCATCAACGGCGGTTGCGGAGTGCCCGAAGACGCTCAGTGGTAAGCATCGGCTAGAGTGAAGTTTGCGTGCATTTGGCATGCAAGGAGTCTTCGTTCTTTGCGATGACCAACCCGATGAAAGATAAGTAAGCCGTAAAACAGTGACTGATTCCAAGAGCAACTGGACCGCAGCCGGCCACGAGGTGTCCGACTCGATTGAGCTGAATCCTGAAACCGCGGTACTTGCTGCGGCCATAAGTCTTCCGTCGGGCTTCGCGCTGATTGCCGAAGACCCGGAGTTTGGCCCTGCCATCTCCGTGGGTATGGCCAAAGTCGAGAAGCTACTGCGAGACGCGATAGCCAACTCGGACCCGCTAATTGATGCTACCAGCCGCCACCTCGTCGAGGCTGGCGGAAAGCGCGTGCGCCCACTGCTGGTGCTGCTCACAGCGCTTTTGGGCGACGGCATCAACGACGACGTGATCAAGGCCGCCGCGGTGGTTGAACTGACACATCTGGCGACCCTTTACCACGATGACGTGATGGACTCCGCGCCGATGCGCCGCGGGGCACCCACCGCCCACGAGGTGTGGGGCAACTCCGTGGCGATCCTCGCCGGCGACCTGATTTTCGCCCGCGCTTCGGTCTTCGGATCCGAGCTTGGCCCCGAAGCCGTACGCTGGCAGTCGCGAACCTTCGAACGGTTGTGCCTAGGCCAGCTGCACGAATCCATTGGCCCACGCGAGAATGACGATGCGATCACCCACCATATTCAGGTGATCAGCGATAAGACCGCCTCATTGCTGGCAACCTCCGGAGCATTCGGCGCCAGATTTGGCGGCAGCCCGCAGTTTGTTGAGGTATTGCGCGAGTATGGCGAAAAGGTCGGTGTGGCTTTCCAGGTTGCCGACGACGTCATCGATATCGCTTCCGAAGAATCAGACTCGGGCAAAACCCCCGGCACCGATCTTCGTGAAGGTGTCCCAACCCTCCCGATCCTGCTATTGCGTCAGGCAGCCGACCACGGTGACGCCCAGGCGCAAGCCGCGGTGAAGCTGGTCGACGCGGACCTGAGCACCGATGAAGCTTTGGCGCAGGCGGTCACCGCCGTGGCCGCGCACCCGGCAACCCAGGAAGCCTGGAACGTAGCCCGCCGATGGGCAGATGATGCGATTCAGATTCTTGCGCCGCTTCCCGAAGGAACTATCAAGCAAGCGCTGATTTCCTTCGCTGATGCGGTAGTCACCCGCGAGGCCTAAATCTTAAGCACAAACGCTGCCTGTTCTTCTTCCGAAGAGCAGGCAGCGTTTGTTTAAGTATTTTTAGCGAACCACGTCGGCGTCGCTCAGCCGGTAGGGGTGCTCGGCGGAGAACAAAGCGCTACGAAGCTCCAGGGCCTTGCGTGCGCGGTCTTCCACTGGGACCCGGTGGCGTAGCTGGCGGTACAGCTCATCGTCCGCGTAGCGCGGAAAAACATGCTGGTGATAATGCCAGACATGCTGATTGCCTGCCGGCTCGTTATGCTGCCTGGTACTGGTTCCCGCGGGATTCCACGCCAACTTCATCGCCAAAGCGACACGTTTGGTTTCCCACATGATGGCAGAACCTGTTTGCTCATCCAGATCATAAAGCGCCTCCAAGTGGGCGGTGGGAATGATCATCACGTGACCGCCATAGTTTCCGAAGCCATCACAAGCCATGATGGCGGCTGCCAAAGGCGTGCGATAAATCAGGTCGCTGGGCGCGCACAGATTATCTGGGCTAAAAGGCTGGTCGTTGAGCAATTCGCAAAACGGGCACTGATAGTCCGCAGGTTCGTGGGAGCTATGGAGCACTAGTCGTCCAGTTCAGCTGCTAGTTCTTCAAAGACCCAGCTGAACATGTCAAAGGTAAATTCGCTGAAGGTACCTTCTTCGCTGGTCCACGTTCCCTTCGAATTATTACGGCGGTAAACGATTGGATCTGGCACCGAAAGCTGGGACGTTTTGAAACCCCACACGTATTTTTCTTCTTCGTCTTCTAGGAAGAGTAGGTATTCCCCGTCAACTTCCAGTTCTTCTGGATCAAAGAAGAAGTGGTAGGCCTCGGTGAAGTCTTCGTTGTTACCTACCGCGAGGTAGAACTCTTCGAGGACAAACGGGATCGAGACGCCGGACTGGGCTAGGCCCTCGGCCAGCTCCTGGGCATTCAACCCGTCAGCTTCATTCCACTTGTCCTCAAGGTATTTTGGGACGAGGGAACGGAACTTCTCAAGAAACATGTCAGCCATGTCTTTATCCTATCGAGAATTAGCCCAGTTCAAGTGCGCTCAACGCGATCCACAGCTGGACTCGATCACTGGTGATGTTCGGATCGTATCCGGATAGTTCGGCGATTTGTTGCAATCGGTAGCGCACTGTATTGCGGTGCAACCCTAGTGATTCGGCGACTGCACCGACCGAACCATCACGATTTAGGTACTCGCGCAGAGTGTGTTCTAGATCCGAATCGTGAGTTGCATCAAATTTTCTGATGGGGCCTAGGGCCTCTTCGGCGAGGTCTTGGAGTGGCACATCACGCGCGGCAAGCAAAAGCGAAGTCAATGACAACTTATTTGGAACATTAACACGATCACCATGACTCAGTGCTTCCAGTGCCTCAAAATAGCTCCAGCGGATGCCTGTGGTGTTGGGGTAGCGTCCGCCATAACCAACCCGGGCGGTGATCCCGGCGTCGCTGAGGTATGCATCCAAGCGAGCCACCGACGCCTGGAGCTGATTGTGCGCCACAATAATCGCTAAGCGATCCTCCACGATCACCGAGACCTTTGAGCTGAGCTCGGCCGGTAGCGGCAGGGTATGCAAGCGTTCTGGTTGTGTGGCGGCCTGGATGAGGATTACCGCATGTTCACGTTTCGGGTTCAGTCCCAGTGCACCTACGCGGACCGCCGCGTCCGCTCCGGTGAGTGTGCCCGCTGCCAGATCCGCCAATACCTGCCCATTGGACTGGCGTTCTGAAGAGAGCAGCCGGGCGTTGTTGGCCACTTCCAAACCGATCAATGACTGTGCGTACTCGATGAGCGGGTCTGCCGCATAGGGCTTGGCGAGGTGAAGGACGCATTTATCGCGGATGCCTGTGGCTACCGGCAGGCTATTCCAATCGCGTTCCGGATCAAAATCACCGCTGATGCATTCGCCGTATAAGGTCAGTGCGACATCGGTGTTGAGGATTCGCGCTAGTTCGCTAAGCATCGTTTGCAGATCTGAGGAGAGCAGCGCCCGCGTCAGTTTCTGGTGCGAACGCAGGAGGCGTTCGAGGCGTTTGAGGTGGTCGGCATTCAGTGCCTCGGCGATGACCCGGGTGATGGCAGCAAAAGGAATTTGGTATGGAACCTCAAAGACGGGCAACCCAACTTCGTTTGCTGTCTGTAAGATTGTTGCTGGAACATTTTTATGTCCCAAACCGGTGCCGAATCCCAAAGCCACCACATCGTTCTCCGCAAGAGTTTTCACGAACTCGCGTTGACTTGCAGTTGTTTTTTGCCGGACCCCCGTGGTGAGGACAATTTCACGGCCCGTGAGAAAGTCCGCCGGGTTGAGAAGTTCGGTAACCGCGCCCCAGGTGATTGCGGTGTTGCTGGCTGCGGAATGATCGTTTAGTGGACGTAAGTCCAGCTCGTCAATAGCCAATAGGGCGCGTAAAGTGATTGCCATAAGGCAATTCTAGAGTGCCCGGTAAAGTTCCCGAAAAACTAACTTGTTCAGATACTGGACATTGTTATCAAAAAATTGCCCATAATGTGAACTATTTAGGCTAGTTTAGTGCCATGAGCACTCCATCTTTGAAAAAGGGCGCTCCACTCGCTGAAGGCAAGCGCGAGACATTCTCGTCACGCAAGCTTTTTATCCTCTCGGCGATTGGTTCAGCCGTTGGTCTGGGAAACATCTGGCGTTTCCCCTACGTCGCCTACGAAAACGGCGGCGGCGCATTCCTTATCCCATACCTAGTCGCAATTCTTTGTGCGGGTATCCCATTGCTATTTTTGGACTACGCGATCGGCCACCGCTACCGCGGTTCAGCTCCGCTGGCGTACCGACGCGCTAACCGCAAAGCAGAAGTGCTTGGTTGGTGGCAGGTTCTCATCTGCTTCGTGATCGCGATCTACTACGCGGCAATTATCGCGTGGGCTGCTATGTATTGCTGGTTCTCCATCACGAAGGCCTGGGATAAGAACCCGGACGGTGCCTCAGGCTTCTTCATGGAAGACTTCTTGCAGGTTGCCCCTGAGGCCGGTGTCTCCTTAGATATCGTCGGTGGCGTCTTCGGGCCGATGCTTGGCGTATGGCTCGTTGCGATCATCATCATGGTGGCCGGCGTCAATAAGGGCATCTCGCGTGCCAACGGTATTTTCATGCCGTTGCTGATCGTGATGTTCGTGATCCTCGTGGTTCAGTCGGTCTTCCTGCCAGGCGCAATTGACGGTCTGAACGCATTCTTCACTCCGAACTTCGAGGCGTTGCAGAACCCGGGTGTGTGGGCTGCAGCCTTCGGCCATATCTTCTTCTCGCTATCCGTAGCCTTCGGCATCATGGTCACTTACTCCTCCTACATGAGGCGCAAGAGTGACCTGACTGGTTCGGGTTACGTTGTAGCTTTCGCTAACTCCAGCTTCGAATTGCTTGCCGGCATTGGCGTCTTCGCAGCTCTCGGCTTCATGGCCTACAACGCGAACTCTGCCGTTGGCGACGTAGCCACCAGTGGTATTGGCCTGGCGTTTATCGCTTTCCCAACCATTGTCTCGGCCGCACCATTTGGTTCGGTCATCGGTGTGCTGTTCTTCGGCTCGCTGGTCTTCGCGGGGTTGACCTCGTTGATCTCGATCCTTGAAGTGATCGTTGCCGCGTTCCAGGACAAGTTGGGCTGGAACCGCAAGTCCGCCACTTTGGTGGTTACCCTTCCGGTGGCGTTTATCTCGATGGTTCTCTTCCCGACGACCACGGGCCTTTACTTGTTGGACACCTTGGACGCTTTCGTGAACCAGTTCGGCATCCTCGCTTGTGCATTGGTGCTTGTCATCGTCTTCGGTGCAGGTCTTGGCATGCTGCCGCGTTTGGCCAAGCACCTGAACCGTCACAGCTCGATTAAGTTGGGCACCGGCTGGATGGTTCTGGTTGGCGGCATCGGCCCGGCTGCGCTGGGCTACATGCTGATCAACGAGTTCCAAACCAAGATCACCGAGTCTTACTCGGGCTACCCCATCTGGTTCAACGGAGTCTTCGGTTGGGGCATGGCTGGTGCGCTGATTATTGGTGCGGTATTGATGTCATTTATTCCTTGGGGTAAAAATTCCAAGCTGAATGACCCGGAATTCGAACAGCATCAAAAAGATGTGGAAGCCGAAGAATTCCCTGACCCAGTTGGAAAAGAGTACTAGCCATGAGTGGAATCGCAATTACCTTCATGATCATCTCCATGCTGACCATTTGGGGCGGCCTGGCGCTAAGCCTGTGGAATCTATCCCGTCATCCCGAGAAACAGGACGACGATATAGAGCTCGCCCCAACGGGTAACGAGTAACCGCAAAGTCATCTGGTCTCCACCTCGCGAATCCTCGATTTGCGGGGTGGAGGCCTTTCTTGTGCATGTGCACTATGAAGACAGTTCATTTTTGTGCCGGTATCGGTAGATCCATACGAATCCCGGCCATAGTGTTCTATCTAGAGTCATGCCGGCCGAATCAGAGCCGGTTATTTTTTTGAAAGGAATCACGGTGGACGTTACTTACCGCATTGAGCAGAAGCGCCAGATCAATGGCGCCTTCCCAGGTCCAAAGTCCCAGGCGCTGGCCGCCCGCCGTGCCAAGGCAGTCGCAGCCGGCGTTGCCTCAAGCCTGCCGGTCTACGCAGCCGATGTAGACGGTGGAATCATCGTTGACGTGGATGGAAATCAGCTCATTGACCTCGGCTCGGGTATCGCGGTCACCACCGTCGGTGCGTCGAACCCAGCGGTAGCCAAGGCAGTTGCCGAGCAGGCAGCTCGATTCACCCACACTTGCTTCATGGTGGCACCGTATGAGAACTACATCGAGTTGGCTGAAAAGCTGGCAACGATCACTCCGGGCCACTTTGAAAAGCGCGCAGTATTCTTCAACTCTGGCGCCGAAGCCGTAGAAAACGCGATCAAGGTCGCGCGCGTAGCTACCGGACGCCAGGCAGTGGTCGCTTTTGACCACGCCTACCACGGACGTACGAACCTCACCATGGGTTTGACTGCCAAGGCTGCCCCTTACAAGCGTGGCTTCGGCCCACTGGCTCCAGAGATCTACCGGATGCCGATGAGCTACCCATACCGCGAAGAAAACCCCAACATCTCAGGTAAAGAAGCCGCAGAGCGCGCAATCCTGGCCATGGAGAAGCAGATTGGCGGAGACCAGATCGCCGCGATCATCATCGAACCAATCCAGGGTGAGGGCGGGTTCATCGTTCCCGCCACTGGCTTCCTGCCACGCGTGGCGGAGTGGGCCAAGGAAAACGGCATCGTGTTCATCGCTGACGAAGTCCAGGCAGGCTTCGCCCGCTCGGGCGCATGGTTCGCCTCGGACATCGAAGGTATCGAACCAGATCTGGTAACCGTGGCAAAGGGCATCGCCGGCGGCATGCCGCTATCTGGCCTGATCGGTCGCGCCGAACTATTGGACTCGGTCCATGGCGGCGGACTGGGCGGCACCTACGGCGGCAACCCGGTGGCCGTGGCTGCAGCGCTAGAGAGCATCAAGTTCATGGAAGAGCAGGATCTGGCCGGGCGAGCCCGCCAGATCGAAGAGCAGTTCTTCACTCGTTTTGGTGCAATCCAGAAGGAAGTCTCCGCACTGGGTGACATCCGCGGGCGTGGCGCAATGGTCGCCATTGAATTCGTCAAGGCCGGTGGCAAGGAACCAGATGCCGCACTGACCAAGAAGATCGCCGAGGAATGCCTCGCAGAAGGCGTTCTGATCCTCACTTGCGGTACCTACGGCAACGTGGTGCGCCTGCTCCCACCATTGGTGATCAGTGACGAGCTGCTCGGCGAAGCATTTGACGTTCTTGAAGCGGCAATCCGCAAGCACGCTTAGTTCTTGAATAAATAGCACTGGGGCTGGTTCATCAATGAACTAGCCCCAGTGCTTTTAATGAACGTGTTAATCAGCTGACTTTTTTGGGTTCGGGCCCGGGTCCAACGCGCGGGGTTCGTACCATGTCCAAAACAATGAGTATTACCGCTACCCAGACCAGCGCGAAGCCTATCCAACGCTCCGCCGGCATCGACTCACCGAATACCAGTAGGCCGAGGATGAACTGCATAATCGGTGCCAGGAACTGCAAGGAGCCCAGGGTGCTCAGTGGAAGACGACGGGCGGCCCCGCCAAAGAGCAATAGCGGTACCGCCGTGATGATGCCACTGACTGCAAGCAAGGCAAAGGCCGGGACGCTGACGGAGGTAAACACCGAGGTGCCGTGGAGCATCGTCCAGCCCAAGAAAATGAGCGATAGCGGGGTCAGCAGCAGCGTTTCCATGGTGAGCGCACCCAAAGCGGTGCCGCTTCTGCCGACCTGATTTTTGACCAGTCCATAAAATCCAAAGGAAAATGCCAAGCCCAAGGAGATCCAGGGAACCCGGCCCAAGCCGACCGTCAATATGATGACTGCAAGTGCGGCAACGGCCAAGGAGAGCCATTGCAGGCGGCTGAGCTTTTCCTTCAAAACGATCACGCCCAGGACAATCGCGACGATGGGGTTGATGAAGTACCCCAACGAAGCCTCCAAAACGTGGCCGGTCAGTACCGCAAAGGCGTACAGCGTCCAGTTCACCGCAATCAAAACACTGGCAAGGCCGAGTCTGCCCACCGTTTTGCCGTCTTTGAACATGCTGATGAACAGACGAATCTGTTTGGTGGCCAGCAATAGCAAAATACAGAAGACCAGCGAGAAAACGACCCGCACAGCAACAAATTCAAAGGCTGAGATCTGCGGTAAAAACAGGAAGTACAGGGGGAGCAACCCCCAAATGAGGTACGCTGCGGTGCCTTGGATCAAGCCCAGGGAATGTTCGGAGCGAACTGGTTTATTGCTGCCGGAACTCATGAGTTATTCGTGTCTACTTCCGCCATGTCATGAAAGGTTCACGCGATCCGCAGGGCCGCGCATTATCTGTTGATCGTATGTCCCGTAGTGCCTCACAGCCACACTAGGTGATAGTAGTCACCTTAGGGCCCGCGCAACGACTTGTCGGGGAACAAACCCTTCGGACCGGTCGTTCAAATACACTAAAGGTATCGGGATGACGGACACGGGGAGTGGACCTAAGTGCATAAACATAACAATGGTTTTAGGACTGCGCTATTACTCGGCGGCATGTTTGCCCTGCTGCTTGCGCTTGGCTCGCTCATTTCCGTCGGCAGCGGCAATGGCTCCTTTATCTGGATCTTTGCGCTGATCGGTCTGGGCACCACTGCCTACGGCTACTGGAACAGCGACAAGATCGCGCTGCGCTCGATGCAGGCCTACCCGGTCACCGAGGCAGATCAGCCAGGGATGTACCGCATCGTCCGCGAGCTGTCGATCAACGCTCAGCAGCCGATGCCGCGCCTCTACGTCTCGCCGACTACCTCACCTAATGCCTTTGCCACCGGACGTAACCCGGAAAACGCTGCCGTCTGCTGCACGGAGGGGATCTTGCAGCTGCTCGATGAGCGGGAACTGCGCGGGGTCCTGGGCCACGAACTCATGCACGTCTACAACCGTGACATCCTCACCTCTTCGGTGGCCGCCGCGGTGGCTGGCGTCATCACCTCTGTCGCCCAGTTCATGCTGTTCTTCGGCGGACGCGACAACCGCAACGTTAATCCGATCGCGTTGATTGCGATGTCCTTGCTGGCGCCGCTCGCCGCCTCGATGATTCAAATGGCAGTCAGCCGTACCCGCGAGTTCGACGCCGACGAGGACGGTGCCAAGCTCACAGGTGACCCGCTGGCGCTCGCTAGTGCGCTGCGCCGCTTGGAGTCGGGTATTAGCGCCGCCCCGCTGGCACCCCAGGATCAGAAGCTGGTCAACAGCTCACACCTGATGATCGCTAACCCATTCGGCTCGCGTCTGAAGCAGATGTTCTCCACGCATCCGTCGATGGATGACCGGGTGGCACGACTTGAAGCGATGGCACGCGGCCAGTAACTGCTTGCAAAACACGAAAGAGCGTCGTTGCCTCAAAATGGCAACGACGCTCTGTGTGCGTGAGGCTCACTAGCCCTGGGCGGTGTGTGTTTAGCGGAAGTTCACAAACTGCAGGTCTGCTTCGTCGAAGCCGCGCAGCAGAGTCATAGTGGCCTGCAAATCATCGCGGGACTTCGAAGATACGCGCAGCTCATCACCCTGAATGGTGGATTTGACTCCCTTAGGAGCCTCATCACGAATGAGCTTGTTGATCTTCTTGGCGACATCCTGAGCAATACCTTCAACGATGGATGCTTCGATGCGGTATTCCTTGCCTGAAGCGTAAGGCTCGCCGGCGTCTAGGGACTTCAGGGAGATGTTGCGCTTGACCAACTTGGACTGGAAGACATCCAGTACAGCCTTGACGCGCTCTTCAGAGTTCGCCTTCATCAGGATCTTCTCGCCGCTGAAATCAACTTCTGCGCCGATGCCCTTGAAGTCGTATCGCTGGACGATTTCCTTCTGAGCCTGATTCATTGCGTTGGCGACTTCTTGACTGTCTACCTTGCTGACAACATCAAATGTGGAATCGCTAGCCATGTGATTTCTCCTTGGTGTTCTACGGGTCCAATTCGCTTCATAGCCTACCGGTTAAGCGGCAAGAATTTCGGCTGTGATCAGGCTTACATCAAAAATGCACCTCTCGATTTCACAAGCTACAAAAACTCCTGTAGAGTTATTTCTCGTTCCGACGTGAACAAACATGGCAGATTACCCGAGTGGCCAAAGGGGGCTGACTGTAAATCAGCTGGCAACGCCTTCACTGGTTCGAATCCAGTATCTGCCACAGATAACTCCCAGATCGAAAGATCTGGGAGTTTTTTGCATCCCGGAGAACATTGCTTAAAAGTCGTGAATTTCGGGCATTTTTACTGCGTTCAATGTCTCCAAGCTACGTACTTGCGGATAAATTCGGATACCGTGTAGGCATGGCAACTAAAAATGTGAGCGAAGCAGAATTCGCCCAGCTGATTGCAGACAATGACATTGTGCTCGTTGATTTCTGGGCAGCGTGGTGCGGTCCTTGCCGTCAGTTCGCCCCGGTTTATGAGCAGACTTCGGAGAAATTCCAGGATGTCGTGTTCGCCAAGGTTGATACCGAAACGGAGCAGGGTCTGGCGCGAGCAGCTAACGTAACCTCGATTCCTACCGTGATGGCGTTCCGCGAAAAGGTCCTTGTCTTTTCGCAGCCAGGTGTGTTGAACCAGGCTCAGCTTGAAGATCTGGTCACCGCGGTGAAGGGCATTGATATGTCCGAGGTGCACGCACAAATCGCCGAGGAAGCTGCGCAGGCGGAGTAATCCACTAAGCACTATTAATAGCTTCGGGCTGCTAACGACCTCGGTGATCTAATGGGGCGTAGCGTGGCCCGAAGCTTTGTCTTTTCTGTCCTGAAAGCTGTAACAGCCGGATCAACCGTTGCCGATGATCCGAAAAAGGCTGAAGAAGCTCAAGCATCTTCTGATCATCAACTCGGCGCCCAATAAGTACTTGGCCGACAAAACCAGCCAGATGGTAATCACCAACGGAAATATGGTCAGGCGAACCATGGGAGCGCTGCAAAGTTTCAGCCACAGTCCACGGACCGACGCCCGGCAAAGATAACAGCGCTGACTCAATCGTTCCCGCACCTGCTGCAAGAGGCTTTTGTGCTTTCAGATCTTTGCCAGCCCACCATTCTAAACGGCTCGCCGCCGCCGCAAGCCGGCCTAGGGTTTGTGCGCGTTGCTGTTCGACTCGGGCGGCCTGCCAATCCCACCTTTTGAGTTTTGCAAGTTCTTCGGGACGCGGAAAAAGCATGAGCCCCTGCGGTGCCGGCCCCGGAGCCGGACGTCCCCGGTGGCGGATCAGCCAACGCCAGGCATAGTTCGCTTCGATGCCGGTGACTCGTTGTTCGAGGATGGCCCCGGCGGCGTGGTCAAAAATTCTGTTTGTTCGCGGTAGCGCCAGATCGCGGTGCAGTACACGTTGGTGCTGGACTAGCTCGGGCAGGCAAGAGAAAAATTCCGGCTCATCAAAGCCTGACCAATCATCGGCTGCGCCCAAGAGATCCGGTGCGTGCTCGATGGCCCAGGGAGCCCCAGCGCCCCACGCTTCAAATCGGGCGGCAGAGTTCACCGAGGGTTTAGTGATGTGCAAGGTGGCGTCGCCGTGCTCGGTGGCGAACGCCAGCCAGGCTTCGGTATCAGCTAACCGAATCGTCGGGTCGCCTAGACCGCGCCGTAGAATCCCTAACGACTTCTGCAGACTTAGCGGACGCTGCGGGTCGTAAGAACCGGTTACTGCATCGAAGTACATACGCCCTGAACCCTTCCGGTCACTAACATTTCCCATACTTTCACGCTATTGCATGACGCAAAGCTACGTACCGCCACGACATGTGTGACAAGCGCCGGTAAAGTTCTTGACATGAAGTATGCGTCTACAGTTCTAGATCTGATTGGCAACACGCCACTCGTCAAACTCAATCGGGTGACCGACGGTATCAAAGCCACCGTGCTGGTCAAGCTGGAATACCTGAACCCGGGTGGTTCTATCAAGGATCGCATTTCCTTGAAGATGGTTGAGCGTGCCGAGCAAAGCGGCGAACTGAAGCCGGGCGGAACTATCGTCGAACCAACCAGTGGCAACACCGGTGTGGGGTTGGCAATGGTCGGACAGCTCAAGGGATACAAAACAATTTTTGTCACCCCCGACAAGGTGGGGGAAGAAAAACGCGATGTGCTGCGAGCCTACGGCGCCGAGGTAGTGGTGACGCCGACGGCGGTCGCCCCAGAATCTGAAGAGTCCTATTACGGCGTCTCGGACCGGCTAGTCCGCGAGATTGACGGCGCATACAAGCCAGACCAATTTTCGAATCCGGCAGCTCCGGACAGCCACTTCGAATCAACCGGCCCCGAAATCTGGAACGATACCGACGGCAAACTCACCCACGTAGTCATTGGTGCCGGCACCGGCGGCACTATCACCGGAACCGGCCGGTACCTGAAGCAAATATCTGCCGGCCGAGCCAGCGGCCCGGTCAAGGTGATTGCGGCAGATCCAGATGGTTCGGTGTACTCCGGTGGTACCGGACGCCCATACTTTGTCGAAGGTGTCGGCGAGGATATGTGGCCAGGCAACTACGATCCGGCGGTACCGGATGTGGTGGAACCGGTTAACGATGCGGAGTCCTTCGCGATGACGCGCCGCCTGGCCAAAGAAGAAGGGCTGCTACTTGGCGGCTCTTCGGGCATGGCGATCGTCGCGGCGCTGCGTGTGGCTCAAAACCTGAGTGAAGACGACGTCGTGGTGGTCATTGCCCCCGACGGCGGACGCGGCTATCTGGCAAAGATCTTTAATGACTCATGGATGCTTGCCCAAGGCTTCACCGGAGAAGAAAATACGCAGCTGGCACAGATTGCTCGTGCGTTGGCCACTGATCCGCAGCCTACGGTCAGCGCAGAAACCACTCTGGCCGAAGCCGCGAAGCTGCTGCGCGAGTCCGGAGCCGAAGCACTAGTAGTTGGCACCGCGCAGTTACCGGCACGTATCGGAGAGATCCGCGCGGTGATCGGTGCAGCCACACTCACCGACGCGTTGTTGGCCGGCGCCGAAGCTGCCAGCACCTTAGCTGAGCTCGAACAGCTTCCCATCCCACTACTGGGCGTTGGCGAAAGCCTGGAACGAGCCCAAGAACTACTTGCCACGCACCCGGGGGTCTTGTTGACCGACGGTGGCGAAATTCAGGCCGCGCTGACCGCGTCGGACCTGCTGGCCTACGTAACCCGCTAAACATTGACTCAACAGGACAGGAACGTCATGACCGAAAACATTCAGGGATCAAACACTCGTTTCGTACACGCCGGACAGGAATTTGAACCGCACACCGGCGCCGTCGTCCCACCAGTACATTTCTCCACCACTTATGCACAGGAAGCCATTGGCAAGCTGCGCAACGGCTACGAATACGGCCGCGGAACTAACCCGACCCGTGACTCGCTGCAGGCACAGCTCGCCGGTGCCGAATTGGGCAAGCACGCTTTTTCCTTCAGCTCCGGTCTGGCCGCCGAAGATTCACTGATCCGTGCAATCCTGCGCCCAGGCGATCACATCGTCCTGGGCAACGACGCCTACGGGGGATCCTTCCGACTCATTGACCGCGTCCTTGGTGCGTGGGGCATTGGCAACACTCCGGTGGACATGTCCAATGAGCAGGCATTAACCGCCGCCATTGAAAAGAACAAGGCCAAGCTGGTTTGGGTTGAGACTCCATCTAACCCAATGATGACCATCACCGATATTGCGAAGGTCGCACAGATCGCTCACGCTGCCGGCGCGTTGCTGGTCGTGGACAACACCTTCGCCAGCCCGTTCCTGCAGCAGCCGCTGACCCTGGGCGCAGATATCGTGGTGCACTCCACGACCAAGTACATTGGTGGGCACTCGGACGTTGTTGGTGGAGCGGTCATCGTGAAGGATGATGAGCTGGCCGAGAAGATCGGGTTCATCCAGTTTGCCGTAGGTGCCGTCTCCGGCCCGATGGATGCCTTTTTGACCACTCGTGGTCTGAAGACGCTCGGTGTTCGCATGCGCGCACACAACGAAAACGCTGACAAGGTGGCCCACTGGCTGCGCGAACGCAAGGAAGTAGAGCGCGTGCTCTACCCGGGCTTCGAAGATCACCCGGGCCACGACATTGCCAAGAAGCAGATGAGCGGCTTCGGCGGCATGGTCTCCGTGCAGTTCTCCGGTGGCGAGGCTGCCGCGCGTAAGATCGCCGAAAGCACCAAGCTGTTCACCCTGGCAGAATCCCTGGGCGGCATTGAATCGCTGATGAATTACCCATCGGAGATGACCCACGCCTCGGTCAAGGGCACCGAGCTGGCAGTTCCGGTCAACCTGCTTCGTTTGTCGGTTGGCATCGAAGATGCTGCGGATCTGATCGATGACCTGGATCGTGCCTTCGGCGCGTTGTAGGCCTTAGAAAACTGCGGGGATCGTGAACCAACTGGTTCATGATCCCCGCAGTGTTTAACGCCGGTGTTATTTTTTACTGGTTTTCGGTGAGGTGAGCTTGAAGTATTTAATGCTTGCCGGGGTCCACATCAGCAATACCGCGAGAAGCACCACGGCTGCGAGGATTGAGTAACGGCCCATGCGCAGCAAGGTGGGCAGGGCCGCAATGAGGCCAATCCAGGTCAGCTGCGCGCGTGCGGAGCGTTCACCCTTCCACAACCGTACAGCTAAGAAACAGATCGCTATTCCGGCCACGGCCAAGAGCACTACCAGCGCCAGCGGACCAGGGTCCAGCGGGTGAACATCGAAGACATCGAAGGCTAAATTCGCGGCGAAGCCTAAAAAGAGCACTCCGGCCAAGATCCAGAGGAACCGCGAGATGCGCAAGGCACCGGGTGCTGGCAGGGCATTTGGCGGGGGAGTTACGGGCTTTTTCACGTCTCCCAGCCTAGCGTCAAGACCAAGTGTTACGGCCCACTTTGCAAGCGGTGCCCGAACTCACACAGCTCTCACGCTGACAAATGAGCCTACTTGTCGATAGTATTAGGTGTTCGCGAACATCAGGGTTTCCTTGCATCTAGCCCAATTTTTGAGGCAAGAGCCTTCTCGTGTTGTATTTCTTCCGCCAAGTGTGTGCGCGGTTTTTATGTCATAGGGGAGCGCTTGATGAGCGTGAGTAGTTTTCTTACTGTGTAGCCTATGCGTCGTTCTTAAATTGGGGACGGGTAGGCCTTCCCCAAACGAATGAGGTAATTCTTCGTGTCATCAGACATGCCCGTAAACACCAATGACGAAAAGACCAACGAAGAGCCGACCGTGCTTTTCAGCGAACTTGGTCTTGACGCCCGAGTGCTTGCAGCACTAGCCGACCTAGGCTACGAGAAGCCATCGCCAATCCAGGCAGCCACCATCCCACTGCTTCTTGAAGGCCGTGACGTAGTTGGTCTGGCACAGACCGGTACCGGTAAGACCGCAGCTTTCGCGCTGCCGGCACTGTCCCGCATGGCTGAGCTTGCAGACCTTAACGGTCCAGCTCGCACCCCACAGATCCTGGTTCTAGCTCCAACCCGCGAGCTGGCTCTTCAGGTTGCTGAGGCTTTCACTTCTTACGCCAAGTACCTGAGCGACTTCACCGTCCTTCCGGTATACGGTGGCTCGCCATACGGCCCACAGCTCAACGGACTGCGCCGCGGCGCACAGGTTGTTGTCGGTACCCCAGGCCGCGTCATCGACCACATCAACAAGGGTTCCCTGGACCTGTCCAACCTTCAGTACGTAGTACTGGATGAGGCTGACGAAATGCTTCGCATGGGCTTCGCCGAAGAGGTCGACAAGATCTTGGAGTCGACTCCAAAGGACAAGCAGGTTGCACTGTTCTCCGCAACCATGCCGCGTACCATTCGTCGCATCGCTGCCGAATACCTGCGTAACCCACAGGAAGTTTCGGTCAAGTCGAACACCTCGACCGGCACCAACATCACCCAGCGTTACCTGCAGGTTATGGGAGCTCACAAGCTCGATGCCATGACTCGTATCCTGGAATCCGAGCCTTTTGAAGGCGTTATCGCCTTCGTTCGCACCAAGATGGCTACCGAAGATCTTGCCGACAAGCTGAAGGCCCGGGGCTTCACCGCCGCAGCCATCAACGGTGACATCCCACAGCAGCAGCGTGAGCGCACCGTCGAGAACCTGCGTTCGGGCAAGATCGATATCTTGGTCGCAACCGACGTGGCTGCTCGTGGCCTTGACGTGGAACGCATTTCCCACGTCATCAACTACGACATCCCACACGACACCGAGTCCTACGTGCACCGCATTGGCCGTACCGGCCGTGCAGGCCGCACCGGCGACGCGATCCTCTTCATGACCCCACGCGAGAAGTACCTACTGCGTGCGATTGAAAAGGCTACCCGCCAGCCAGTGACTCAGATGCAGCTTCCTTCCCTGGACACGGTCAATGACCGTCGTATCCAGCGTTTCACCGATCGCATCGACCAGACGATCAGTGGTCAGGACCTGAGCACCTTCCGTGAAATCGTGGAGCGTTTTGCTGCAGAGCACGAAGACCTAGATCAGCTTGAAATCGCTGCTGCATTGGCACTGATGGCTCAGGGTGGTCGCCCATTGCTGATGACCGAGCCAGTGATCCCACCTTCGAAGAAGGCTCGCATGGACCGCGAAGGCGGACGTGGCGAGCGTGAAGGTGGACGTGGCGAGCGTGCACCACGTGGTCGTAAGACTGCAGCCGAGGGCAACGCAATGTACCGTTTGGCCGTGGGTCGTCAGAACCGCGTTCAGCCGGGCTCCATCGTTGGCGCACTTGCCAACGAAGGCGGCTTCAACTCCTCCGAAATCGGTGGCATTGATATCCGTTCGGATCACACCCTGGTTGAGTTGCCAGCAGAGCTGACCAAGGACCAGTGGCGTGCACTGTCTAACACCCGCATTGGTGGCGAAGCCATCAACCTGGAGCTAGACAACGGTCGCAGTCCAGCAGAAGATTCGGACCGCGGTGGCTACGGCGACCGTAAGCGTTCCGGTGGCTTCGGTGGCGGACGCGGCGGTGGACGTGGCGGCTTCGGCGGCGGCGGTGGACGCGGCGGCTTCGGTGGCGGACGCGGCGGTGGCGAAAAGCGCTTCGGCGGCGGAAACCGTAGCGGCGGACGTCGCGACTACTAAGTCTTAAAACCTAAGAGCACTCCCTTGAATCGTGAAAACGGTTCGGGGGAGTGCTTTTTTGTTCTTTAAAACGCGACATAGCCAATGACAGGAAAGGTCGCGCTGAGCCTCCCTAGTCAGTCCGGATGGACTCGGAGCTCACTCTCCTCGCTCCAACGCGTGCAGAGGCCACACGGCGTCTAGCAACGTGTCTGTAAGGAACACCCGGAGGCCGTAAAATTGCGCAGTGATCTCGTCGCAAGTGTGAATCAGGGTAGGCATAATGGTTGAACAGTGCCAGATGCCCACTAGCCAGATAGAGAATCTAGATTCTCTGAGAACTATTCACGTTGCCACCGATATCCATGCGGAAGAATCGGAGGGATAACGTCGCGTACTACACCCGTTGCTGGTGGTGCCAAGGACTGATAAATTGCACCGTCCCCGGGATTGATCCGCATCGAGTGTGGTTGTTCGTGAACCACAATCTCAAACCATCCCGGTTGTTCCTTGGCTAGATTGCACCATTGGCATCTACCGTCGGCATTTTTTACGTTTGTCGGACCACCAAGGTAATGCTGCATCACGTGGTCAACGTTTTCTATGATTCCATCGCAATAGGGAGTCCGACAATGAACATCGCGGATCTTGATGAATTCCTTCATTGCGTCCGGGAACTCGCGTGCTTTGGAATCCATGGCAATCAGATCTTGATTTCCGGGTGCGGTATACAACCGCTGGATTTCAGGGAAAGTGAAGATTCGTAATGCCAGGTCGTCGTGTTCCGGATACTCATGGAAGTAATCGTTGACCCGTACCTGCGCTCCCGCCACTAGTTCGCGCGCATATTGGGAAGGAATGATCCCGTATCCGGGTAGATTAGCCGGCTCGCGGTCACCCATGAGCAAACTCTTATCCGTCATGATCAGTTTAATATCAACGAACAACGGAAGTTTGGGAGGGAAACCCTCAATCTGACTGCAAATCAACATGTCAGCCATCAGCTGATCTTTTGTTCGAGGGTCTCCGCTACGACGTAGTTCGTTGACTCGCTGCTTGATTGATTTGCACAAGGCGGTGCCTTCTGCGAGCGGGAGCTTGGCGCTGAGCATGACGCAATTTTCGCTCTTGCGAAATCGTGAGTAACGCTTCGAGGCTTCATCTTCAGCCAGGAAAGCCTTAGTGGTGCTTTCAAAACGTTCGGTGAACTTGCGAACTGTGTCGCCGATTGCCTTGACGCCTAGCCCTTCAAACATCTCAGGATGAGTGCGAAACAGCTGGTCGAATTCCCTACGATGTTCAGCATTAACTTCTTGCAATGGGGACGCAGCGGCGAGTATCTGTCGCTCCGAGAGATCGCCGAGATCAAGAGCTAGTAAAAGATTCGGCATATCTTCTACCAGTATCCGACAAGATTTCATGTAGCTTCGGGCACCCGTCGGGGGCTGACGACGGCTCATTGCCACCGCAGAAGCAGCACCGCGTTCGCTTTCGTCTATGAAGACGCCACGTTCCTCATGGTCGCGAACGACTTCTTTTTCGAAAAGGTAAGCCATCCTAATCTGAGCTGCACAGAAACTAGCTTTGGTGCGTTCCAGCTCATTAAGTGCAGCTGAGTAAGCCGATCTGCCGCCATGGGCAACGATCTGGCTCAGGTTGTCATTAACTTTTCCCACCAAGGCTTCACAGCCTTCATGAAGTCCATTGTCTGGTGGCCACTTCGGAGCCTTGTTTTCGAAGTTATCGCGATCGTCGCATCCGCCTTCGTACATAATTCCATTTTATAGCGTGAGACAGACGTTTTAGAGGTAAGTATTCGACCTGTGGATTACTGAAATTCGAAAGTTTTAGCGGTTCTGGTCCGAACCGAATCGGGTGTTAAATAAAGCAAGAGGGAGAGAATCTATAAAAGATTCTCTCCCTCTTATCTGAGCCCCCTGCCGGAATCGATCCGGCGACCTCGTTCTTACCAAGAACGCGCTCTACCACTGAGCTAAGGGGGCAACAGATAAATACTTTACACACATTGAAAGGGTTTTCAAAATCGCCCTAGGGTGAGTGCCGGAGGTCACAAAATCGGATCTCAGTAGGCTTTCTGCGCTTCGAAATAGATGTGACCGCTTGGTGGATTTTCGTGAAGTAGGAGGAAGGCACTTGCAGCAATGTTCGACTTTTGATCCGTTGATGCCTGCATTTGAATCACTAGCCATCGCGTTGCTAAACGACTAGTGAAGTCTTGACCAAATTCGTGAGTAGCGTCACTGGAGAAGTTTTCTCTGAACTTCTGAAACTAAGCTCCGATTCGAAATTCGTATCCATACTTGACTTGGCTATATAGGTGATTTGCCGGATTTCAATTCAACGTGGACTGCGATTTTTCTTTGCTGAGAAATCCGTGTAGAGTATTTACTCGTTGCCCCCTTAGCTCAGTGGTAGAGCGCGTTCTTGGTAAGAACGAGGTCGCCGGATCGATTCCGGCAGGGGGCTCGTGAGTGGGAAGTCATCTTGGCTTCTACAGGATGGCTTCCCACTTGTGGCGGCGTAGCTCAGCTGGTTAGAGCGCACGACTCATAATCGTGAGGTCCCGGGATCGAGTCCCGGCGCCGCTACCGACAAAAGCCTCGAAAACTCCTAGAGTTTTCGAGGCTTTCCTCGTTTAAATATGACTCACTCTTCTTTTGATGCTGACTTCATGGCCAGGGCTCTGACCTGTTGCATCAAGCTCTCGTCGAACGGTTNTCCTACCGTGGGCGACTCTGCATTGACATCATGTCCGTGTACCGCGGTATGCAGCCGTTGCATTTGCAGATCCAACTTTTCCGCGGCGTTTGCCGCGTCGGTGAGCTCCTCGACCAAATGTTCAGGAACCGCGCCCTCATACTTGTAAAAAATCTTATGTTCAAGACTCGCCCAAAAATCCTGAGCGATGGTGCGTATCTGTACTTCAACAACGACCGGGACTGGGCCCTCGGAAAGGAACACCGGGATCTCCAGAATCAGGTGTAAGCTCTTATACCCATTGGGTTTTGGATGCTTGATGTAGTCCTTGATCTGCAACACTTTCAGATCATTTTGTGCGGTGAGCGTGTGTAGCACCTTGTAGGTATCTTTGATGAAACTGCAGGTGATACGGATACCGGCGATATCGGTGATGTTGGCTCTAATTGATGCCAGATCCGGATCGATGCCACGCTTGACGACTTTTCGCAGGATACTCTCTGGAGATTTCACGCGCGACGAAACATGTTCGATGGGGTTGTACTTGTGAAGGTATAAAAATTCCTCGCGCAAAATTGAAACCTTAGTCAGCACCTCGTCCGCGGCGAACCGGTACTCCATCATGAATTTTGGAAGCGACTGCCGTAGCGAATGCGCAAAATCGTAGACTAGGGCACCGTTGGAGCTTGAAGACTCCACCGACGGCAATGGAATTACTTCGTGGGATTCATCTGTATTGGAAGAAATCTCGACCACCTCTAGCTCAGTTAGCAGACTCGAAACACACTAGTTGTTCGTCTTTTGCTCCAACCCTAATCCTGTCGACTAAGAATTGCGCATGAATCCGATGCACGTTGCGCGTGCTGAGGCGAGAAGTCCAATGCTCTAACGTTGAATGCAGAACTTGTTGAAAGGCGCAGATGATTCTCGAACGTGAAAACCGGCAGCTTTGCCATGGCATTAGCTTCTCGCCCCATGAGCCGGTCCCGGTGCTCAGACTGCGTCGCGGTGATGAATGGGTCAACGAACCACTCAGCGAAAACCGTTCAATCAAGCTACGTGTTGGGCAAACTAAATTTTGTTTAGGTTATGTCACCATGCGCGATGATGGCTCACGAACACTGCATAGCTGCCCTAAACTCAAGGGACTTAACACTGGAACTCAATGCGAGGGGTGCCGGCGTTCGGACCAGAGCAAATTCATGCACCAGTTTCACAAAACTGGAGAGGCACCGCAGGGCCTGCGCAAATATCTAGAACAACCACATTTCCTCTATGTCGCAAGTTTTGCCCATGGCGCGACCAAGGTTGGTACGACCTCCACACAGAGTAAGTGGACCCGTCTGGCACAGCAAGGAGCCGTGAGCGCTAGATACGTGGCGCGCGCCAGTGATGGTGGTGCGATTCGAGTGTTGGAAGACCTAGTGACCGAGCACGTGGGTCTTAAACAACAAGTCCGACAGAAATCCAAGGTCAAGGGGCTGACCTCATGGGAGCTCGACGAAACTAGTCTGGACGCAGCCAACGCGTTAGAGGCGACTCGTGCCAAGAAATTCTTAGAGGCCCAAGGTGAACTAGCCGCGTATGGAGTGGAACTGCTAGACCAAAAGTGGGAGCAGCCTGCCTACGCCATGGAAGTGGTGCGAGCCTGGGATTCAAAAACAGTACATCCGTGGACGGAACCCATTGCCGGCCATGAAATGAATCTGCGCGTGCGCGGAGTGCTTGGCCAGAGCATTCTGGTCGACAGCGGGGAAAACACTACTTTGCGCTTGCTGGACGCGGCGGAGTTGAAAACCCGTGAAGTGGATATCGAAGTGCAACGTGGCCAGTTCTTCGAAGAACAATCGCCATTGTTCTGAGTTTCACCCGTTTTATCCCTTCATTTGCGCTTTGTACCGTGCACTCTGAACTAAACTGGATGCCATGACCAACACTCCATGGGAAGCGGCCTCACCGCGTTACAAAAAGTTTGTGTTCACCGCCATGGGGGTCATGGGCTTTGGCATCATTTTGGCAATTATTGGCTCGAACATCCCCTCGCTCTCGCTGGTATACACGGCCATTGGCATCATGATTGTGGGCATGCTGTGCCACATCATCGGCTTAGTTATCCGCGCCAAGGACACCCGCAAGTGGCGTATCGCCAATGGGCTTGCCGTTCCGCGCGCCAAGAAGCAAAAGTAACCGAGTAACTCGCAACGTTCAGGAGAACTAATGGGTATCAACCCTGACCTCGTGGGGCATATTTACCCCGCTGGAGCGTCCTACCAGGTAGGCCGCGAAAAAATTCGTGAATTCGCCACGGCCACAAAAGCTAGCTCCCCGGCGCACTTTGACGTGCAAGCCGCCCAAGCATTGGGTTACGCAGATTTGGTAGCCCCGCCGACTTTTGTCATCATCATCGCGCAGCGCGCAGATGCGCAGCTGATCTCAGATCCGGCCTCCGGAATTGACTTCTCTCGTGTGGTGCACGCTGACCAGCGTTTCACTCACCACCGCCCCATTGTGGCCGGAGACGAACTGCTGGCAGAACTCTATGTGGACCAGATCCGTGAAATGGGTGCAGGTGCAATGATCACCACGCGCGCCGAAATCACCACGGTGTCAGGCGAGAAGGTCGCCACCACCACTTCATCGCTACTGGTACGGGCAGGGGACTAAACCGTGATCAAATTCTCTAGCTTAGAAAAAGGCCAGGTAATCGGTTCAACGACCGTCATGGTCAACCGTGGGGACCTGGTGCGGTATGCAGGTGCCTCGGGAGACTTTAACCCGATCCACTACAGCGAACGCTTTGCCACAGAGGTCGAACTGCCCTCGGTGATCGCCCACGGCATGTTCACCATGGGTGCAGTTGTTGATCTTGTCGGTGCGTGGGTAGGAAACCCGGGCGCCATCGTGGATTACCAGACCCGCTTCACCAAGCCGGTTGTGGTGGAAGATCCCGCAGGGAGCAACCCAAGCGATGCCGAAGGCACCGCCATTGAGGTTGAAGGCAAGATCGGTGCACTGGATGAGGAAGCACAAACGGCACGCGTGGACCTGACGGTCACCGCCAACGGCACAAAGGTACTGATGAAGTGCCAGGCGGTAGTCCAGCTCTGAACAAGCAACTAGGCGGCGAGGGCACGGTAATCGCCTGGCGCAACGGGTTACTTGCCGCCTACCTGGCCAGCGGCCTGTTGATCTCGGCTCTGGTCTCCCGGCTCCCGGCATTGCGCGACGCGCTGCAGCTAGACCACGCGAATGTCGGTTTACTGCTGTTGTGCCTGAGCGCTGGGTCGTTTTTGTCCGTGGCGCTCTCCGGACAAGCAGTGTTGCGGCTCGGAGCCACCAGTGTCATGCGCATAGCTGCCACCTTGGCGGGTAGTTCGTTGCTGCTGATCGGGATCAGCGCCTCGGTGTTTGAATCCACCTGGCTGACCGGGATTTTCCTGTTCACTCAAGGACTGGGTACCGCTTCGTGGAACGTGGCCTCCAATGTGCAGGGCGCAGCCATGGAGCGTGCATTGGGCCGAAGCATCATGCCGGAGCTGCATGGCTTTTTCTCCATCGGCACGGTGCTGGGAGCTGGCATTGGCGCGTTGGCAGCGGCGGTCAATCTGCCACTATATGTGCACTATGCGGTGATGGGCGTGATCATCGTGGTGACGGTGCTGGTCAGCGCCCGGAGCTTCGGTGAAGATTTCAGCCGTACCCCGCGCAACCATACGGGCCCCTCATTGGCGCAAGCGTGGAAAGAACCACAAACTATCTTGCTCGGCGTGCTGGTCCTCGGCATGGCTTTGGCCGAGGGAGCAGCAGGGGACTGGGTNGCACTGGCCTTAGCCGACGGTTACCAAACGAGCGAGGCCACCGGAGCGATTGGCTATGGCGTATTTGTCAGCACCATGACCCTCACGAGGCTGCTGTCCGGTGATCTGATCCTGCGTCTGGGACGCGTGATTATGATTCGAGCCAGTGCCATTGCAGCGCTGATAGGTGTGCTGCTTTTTGCCTTTGCCGGAAACCTGCCCATTGCATTTATCGGCCTGGCCATTTGGGGTATGGGTGTTGCCCTGACCTTTCCCACTGGCCATGAGCGCAGCCTCGCAGGATCCATTGCGGGCGGCCACCCGCGTTTCGGTGGTCTCCACCATTGGTTATGGCGCGTTCTTAGGCGGACCGCCACTGCTGGGCCTTCTAGCAGGCGCTATCGGCCTGTTGCCGGCGTTGGGATCCATCTCGATTCTGGTGCTCTTGGCCTTCTTCCTCTCTTCCAATGTGGCCGATCACCGAAGCGAAAAATAGCAACGCGAAACTATGCGAAAGTAGGAGCATGCTGAAGAATTTGACGACCTCGAAGGTCGGTGGACCCGCCGACCAATTGGTAGTGGCAGGTACCGAAGAAGAGCTGGTCTCTGCGCTGGCGGCAGCCGATGCTGCCGGCACCCCGGTACTGCTGATCGGTGGCGGTTCAAACCTGGTGATCAATGACCGCGGATTCCGGGGAACCGCCATTCAGATCGCCACCCGCGGCTTGCAGCTTGAAGCGTTGGGCACCAATACGCTGTTATTGCGCGTCGCTGCCGGGGAAAACTGGGACGCCTGCGTGGAATACAGTCTCGTAGAAGGCCTAAGCGGCTTGGAGGCGCTGTCCGGCATCCCGGGTTGCGCCGGGGCCACCCCGGTGCAGAACGTGGGTGCCTACGGCGCCGACGTGTCTGAGCACCTGGCCTGGGCGCGGGTTTATGACCGGCACCTCGGAACCGCGCTGACGCTACATCGTGAAGAGCTCGAATTCTCCTACCGGGATTCGCTGATCAAGCGCACCAGCGTAGCCGGTTCGCCGCGCTTTGTGGTGCTCGAAGTTGCCTTTGAACTTACTCGGTCAGAAGTTTCGGCGCCGATACGTTATGCGGAATTAGCTCGCCGCTTGGGCGTTGCACCCGGTGAATCCGCCTCGGCGCAGCTGGTGCGCCAGCAGGTGCTTGAACTACGTCGCTCCAAAGGCATGGTCTACGAACCGAAGGACGTGGACTCGCACTCCACCGGGTCCTTCTTCACCAACCCGATTGTTGACGTGCTGGTGCTTGAACGCTTGCCAGAAGGCGCCCCAAACTATCCGGTGGACACCGATGGTCTGGTGAAGCTTTCCGCAGCCTGGCTGATCGACCAGGCAGGATTCTCCAAGGGCTTCGGACTCGAAGGCACCGAGGGGTTCAGTCTGGCTCAAGGCCGCGCTAGCTTGTCCACCAAGCACACCCTAGCTGTCACGAACCGAGGTGGTGCTACCGCCGAAGACCTACTGGCTGTCGCACGCGCCGTGCGTGCGGGGGTACAAGAACGCTTTGGCATTGAACTGGTCAACGAACCATTACTCATTGATTTAGCGCTTTAGCGCACAAAAAGCCCCTTCGAATCGAATTCGAAGGGGCTAAATGGTTTGTCTTTACAGGCGACCCTGAGCGATGGCCAGCATGCGGCGCAATGGCTCTGCTGCGCCCCAGAGCAGCTGGTCACCGACGGTGAACGCGGAAATGTACTTAGGTCCCATTTCCAGCTTGCGGATACGGCCCACCGGAATATCCAAGGTGCCCGAGGCAGCGACCGGGGTCAGCCGCTCCATGGTGGCTTCCTTTTCATTGGGCACAACCTTGGCCCACTCATTGTCCTCGTCGAGCAGTGCTTCGATCTCGGAAACCGAGAGGTCATCCTTCAGCTTGATGGTCAACGCCTGGGAGTGCGAACGCATCGCGCCGATACGCACGCACAGGCCATCAACGATGATGTGATGATCCCCGGAGGTCTGCAAGATCTTGTTCGTCTCCGCTCCGGCCTTCCACTCTTCGCGGGACTGGCCGTTGCCGAGGTCTGCGTCAATCCACGGGATCAGCGAGCCTGCGAGAGGTACACCAAACTGGCTGGCGTCCAATCCACCGCGCTGAGCTTCAAGCACCTTGCGGTCAATGTCCAAGATGGCGGAGGCCGGATCGGCGAGTTCGGCGGAGACCGCCGAATTGATGTCACCAAACTGGGTCAGCAGCTCACGCATATGGCGTGCACCGCCACCGGATGCTGCCTGGTAGGTCATGGAAGTGCTCCACTCGACCAGGTTGTTCTTGAACAACCCGCCCAAACCCATAAGCATGCATGAGACGGTGCAGTTACCTCCGACAAAGTCTTTAACGCCTGCAACCAACGACTGGTCGATGACATTCCGGTTCACCGGGTCCAGCACGATGACCGAGTCTTCGTTCATGCGCAAGGTGGAGGCTGCATCGATCCACAGGCCATCCCAACCGGACTTACGCAGCTCGCTGTGCACCTTGGCGGTGTAATCTCCGCCCTGAGCGGTGACGATAATCGGCAGCTTGGCCAGAGTTTTAATGTCGTAGGCGTCCTGCAGCGGTTCGGCACCCTGCGCAAAGCCAGGGGCTGCACCACCGGCGTTCGACGTCGAGAAAAAGACCGGGTTCAGTTGCGCAAAATCGCCCTCGTCGAGCATGCGCTGCATCAGCACGGAGCCAACCATGCCACGGTAACCAACAAATCCAACAGATGAAGTCATATCTCCATGGTAGGACGCTTCACGGCAACCGGCTCGGTTCGTTACAGCAGTTAAAGCAGAATCACACCCGAGCCCCAGCCGGGTTCGAGTGTGATTTGAATAAGCAGAAGCTTTACTTCTCCTCTAGCAGCAGTTTGCGATTTTTGATCGCCCACATTGCGGCAAAGATAAATAGCTGGGTAGGGACCAGCAACAAGATAAGACCGAAGATCTTAGCGCCGTCGAGGACCATAAAGAATCCCAGCACCGCTACCACAAGGGCAAGCAACGGGAACAGCATGTATCCGAGGATGAACAACGCGTCAGAGTGTTGTTTGAGCTCGCTCAGGTATTTTTTCACGTAGGTTAGTCCTTTTCACGGATCCAAGATTCGAAGCGGTATTCGGTTCCGCTTTTTGAGCTGTGCCATTGCTCAGCCGGGTCGGCTGAGGACAGGACAAAGTCTTCAGTCAATGCGGGAGCTTTGGTATCCCCGGCCGGGCTGAAATTCAGCCGTGTAATCACGGCGATGTCCCACAAATCCAGGGTGGCGGCGTAGAGCTTTCCTCCGCCGATAATCCAAATTTCTTCGCTGCCTTCGCTTTGTCCAGCCAGCGCCAAAGCTTCGTCGACCGAGCCGACAGGAAGTGCGCCGGCGGTGCGCAGTTGGTCGTGGTCACCGGAGGTCAGCACGATATTACTGCGGTTTGGCAGGGGCCGGTATTTCTCCGGAAAAGAGTCCCAGGTATTGCGGCCCATGATTACCGGATGGCCGGCGGTAACCCGCTTAAAATGCGCGAGATCTTCTGGCACATGCCAGGGCATCGTTCCGCCAGCGCCGATAATGCCGTTGGCGCCCTGCGCCCAAATGGCACCTATGAGGCTCTGAGTTTCTTTAGCGTGACGTGAACTCATACCGCAACGCTTCCCTTGATCGTTGGGTGATGCTGGTAATCGTTGAGCACAAAGTCTTCGAGCGTGTAGTCAAAGATTGACTTTGGCTGGGACGCGAATTCCAGCGTGGGGTAGGGATACGGATCGCGACTGAGCTGTTCGCGAACCTGCTCCAGATGGTTGGTGTAGATATGTGTGTCTCCACCGGTCCAGATGAACTCTCCCGGTTCCAAATCAAGCTGCGCGGCGACCATCTTGGTCAGCAGCGCGTAGGACGCAATGTTAAAAGGGACTCCGAGGAACATGTCAGCGCTACGCTGATAAAGCTGGCAGGAGAGTTTTCCATCGGCCACGTAAAACTGGAAGAACACGTGGCACGGAGGCAGCGCCATGTTCTTGATTTCCGAGACATTCCACGCCGAAACGATATGACGGCGGGATTCCGGGTTGTTGCGCAGAGATTCCATGACCTCAGAAATTTGGTCAATGTGCGCACCGTCCGGGGTGGGCCAGCTACGCCATTGCACACCATAAACAGGACCGAGCTCGCCATCTGCATCGGCCCACTCGTTCCAAATGCGCACCCCTTGATCCTGCAACCACTTCACATTCGATTCACCGCGCAGAAACCAAAGGAGCTCTGCGGCGACAGATTTGAAATGCACCCGCTTGGTAGTGATCAGCGGGAAAGATTTGCTCAGATCAAAGCGGAGCTGACGACCAAACACCGAAAGTGTGCCGGTGCCGGTGCGATCCTCTTTGGCGGTGCCGTTTTCCAGCACGTCGCGCAACAGATCTTCGTATGGGGTCTCGATGTTCTGGGAAGTCACCATTCCATCGTAGCTGTAGCTCTGGCGCGAGAGCTACAGCCGAACTGTGAGACTTCGCTAGCTATTGGGTGGCAACCATGTCGTGGTATTCGGGATAACGGGTCAAGAAGTCCTGGACGTAACTGCACTCAGGAACAATTTTTGCTCCCTCTGCGCGTAATTTATCCAGCACCATGGTCACCAGTGCACGCGCGTAACCGCGCCTGCCGAATTCCTCATTGACGATGGTGTGCTGCAAGGTCACCAGCTGATCTTCGCGCTGATAACCAATAAAACCGATGAAGGTGGAGCCATGCCAAAGACTGTAGCGCTGGCGGCTTTCGTCATGATCCAGACGCAACCCTTGATGCACAATTTTCTGAACCGGATGCTCTGGCTGATGAGCGGACATGGCATTAGCCTCCTTGGACGTGATTTCTCTCACCTCTAGTCATAGTCGCTTTGGAGGGTAGATGCAACGCGTGTCCAGTGGCTAGTCGTGATAAGGCGCGTGGATTTCCACCGAGACGAACTGATGTTTGGATCCGGGCACCTGATGGGCAACGATAACTCCGCCCGGTTCTAAGAATGGATCCCTGCTCGGTAGGATCGCGGCAGCCTTCGCCGAAAGCTTAGAACGCAAGACTGCCATGGCCAAGGGAAGCACCGGACGATGCATGCACACCACCTGCGAGCGTGCCTTGGCCACAAGCTTTTCAAGGGCGCGGGTGGCCTTGGCTGGTTTTCGATTGGCCGCGTGCTCGGTGATCGCATTGATGTTTTTCAGTTTGATCCCGTGCACGGACACATAGGGAGTCACCGTCTGGACACAACGAATCCATGGGGACGAAGCGACATGTGAAGGACGCCAAGCTTCGAGCATCCGGGCCAGTGCGAGGGCCTGGCGTCTGCCGGTGGCGGCTAACGGACGTTCACCTTCGGCACGAGTCCATTTGCCGCGCGGCTTCGCTTTGGCATGACGCACGATGATAAAGGGCATGCTCCCTAAACGCTGGTGCGCATGGGCCTTGATCAGGTCATCGAGCGGAGCGATATCCGAGGGGTTTGTTAACTGCCCGCGAGCCTGCTCTGCCTGAACCCAGCGCGACTGATCACACTCGGTCCCGTCGGGTTGCTCAATGACCCCAGCATCAACTTGTGCCGCCCAGTAGTAGACAACCTTCGTTTTGCTCTTGACCGTGTAAGCGGTGGCCGCCAGCGGCAGCCCCAGGGTGATGTTCAGCCCGACTTCCTCACGGACCTCCCGAATCGCGCATTCGGGAATTGATTCTCCCGCGTCAAGCTTGCCCTTGGGCCAAGACCAATCGTCATAGCGCGGACGGTGGATGAGCATCACCTGCAGCTGTCCATGTTCAATACGCCAAGGGATCGCCCCGGCCGCAATCACATCAAATTCGCCGAGCCGGATCTCTTCGGCATCGCTGGATCGTTGCAGTGAGCAAAGCACCAAGCGGGAGTCTGGAGTACTGGTCACTAGTTGTGCAGCCCGCTCATTCGACGCCGGGCATGTTCTTCCATGAGCCAAAATTGGATATCTGTCAGCGGGTTTCCATCGGCATCTCGATGATGTCTGGTCCAAGCCCCGTCGGCACCCAAATGCCAACTCATGGTGGAGTCATCCATATAACGCTTCATCAATCCCGTCATAGTGTCGATATCTTCCTGATCGCGGAGGGAAACTAAGGCTTCCACCCGACGGTCCAGATTTCGATGCATCATGTCGGCGCTGCCGATATAGACCAGCGGGTCACCGGAATTAGCAAAGATGAATACTCGGCTGTGTTCCAAGAATCTGCCCAGGATCGAACGAACCTCGATATTCTCGCTTAAGCCTGGAAGACCTGGGCGCAGCGCACAAATACCGCGCACGATCACATTGACTTTAACCCCGGCCTGGCTGGCTCGGTACAACGCGTCAATGATGGCTTCATCAACCATCGAGTTGACCTTGATGTAGACCGAGGCCTCTTTGCCCTCGCCGGCATTGCTGATTTCCTTTTCAATCAGTTCCAGCAGCCCGGTGCGTACGGTTCGTGGGGCCACCAGCAACCGGTGATAGGTGGAGCGCGGAGCGTAACCGGAGAGCTGATTGAAGAGCCTTGAGACATCTTCACCAACGGCCTCGTCACAGGTGAGTAAGCCGAAATCCTCGTAGTAGCGGGCCGTGCGTGGGTGGTAGTTACCGGTGCCGATATGGCAGTAGCGACGCAGCTTGTCGCCTTCTTTGCGAACCACCAAGGAGAGCTTGGAATGGGTTTTCAGGCCCACAATCCCGTAGACCACGTGCACGCCGGCTTGCTCAAGTTTGCGGGCCCAACTGATATTTGCCTGCTCATCAAAGCGGGCCTTAATTTCTACCAGGGCAAGGACCTGCTTGCCGGCCTCGGCCGCGTCAATCAGTGCGTCAACAATGGGGGAGTCCCCGCTGGTGCGGTACAGGGTCTGCTTGATTGCCATGACCTTAGGGTCAGAGGCTGCTTGTTCCAAGAAGGCTTGTACCGAGGTGGAGAAGGAATCGTAGGGGTGATGCAACAGGATGTCGCGCCTGCGGACCGCCCCAAAAACGTTGGCGGCCTTCGCGGTTTCCGACTCGTTGAGGAACCGGGAAGTATGCCCGACATGCTTGGTGTAGTGCAGTTCGGTCCGGTCCAAGGAGGCGATCACACCGAGCCCGCGCAAGTCCAGTGGCGCGGGCAGCCTAAAGACCTCGTCGTCTTCGATATTCAGTTCGCGGACCAGAAGTTCGAGGATCTGTGGATTAACGTCATCGACAACTTCTAAACGAACCGGTGGGCCAAAGCGGCGGCGCAGCAGTTCCTTCTCCAAAGCCTGTAGAAGATTTTCCGCGTCATCTTCTTCAACTTCCAGGTCCTCGTTACGTGTCACCCGGAAGAAGTGATGCTCCACGATTTCCATACCTGGGAACAACAGGTCCAGGTGCACCGCGATGAGTGCTTCAAGCGGGATGAAACGTGCGGTGCGCTGGGAGGAGTGGGCGGCTTTGACACCATCGATACCCACGAGCCGGGCAATGGTGTCCGGCACCTTGAGACGGGCAAACAGCTCCTTGCCGGTCAGCGGATTGCGCACCACCACCGCAAGATTCAACGATAAGCCGGAGATGTAAGGGAATGGGTGGGCAGGATCCACGGCGAGTGGGGTGAGTACCGGGAACACCTGTGAGATGAACCATGCGGAGAGAGTTTCGCGTTCGGTGTCGCCTAGCTCGTCCCAACGAGTAATGCGAATGCCTTCTTCGGCTAAGGCCGGACGCACCTGGTCGGCAAAAACCATCGCATGGCGGGTTTGCAGCTCATGAGCAGAATTGAGCAGCAGTTCAAGCTGGTCTACCGGGTTCATGCTGTTGGCTGCGGGAACTGCCATACCCGTGGCAATGCGGCGTTTGAGTCCGGCCACACGCACCATGAAAAATTCGTCCAGATTTGAACCGAAGATTGAAAGAAAATTGACTCGTTCAAGCAGTGGCAGGCTGGCATCTTCGGCGAGTTCTAGGACCCGCGCGTTGAAGTGCAGCCAAGATAGCTCGCGATCCAAGAAGCGTTCATTGTTAAAATCACCCTCGGGATGCCGCACGGGCGATTTGACCGCCGGCTCAATGCGGTCTTCGTTCATCTTGGCTGCTGGTACATCACGAAGCTGTGATGCCGGCTGTTTCGGGGTGGTAGTCATCTACTTAACTCGCTTCTTTCTGCAAGTGGAAACCTCGTTGCACCTCAACGCACCGTTCAAAAACTGGTTTATCGCTGGTGCATTATTATTCTATCGGCTGCGGACCGTACATGATGTCGGTGTCCCAAAGTGTGAAGCCCAGTGAACGGTACAGATTTACCGCAGGTTCATTATCTGCATCTACATAGAGCAGCACCGAGCCCACACCGAGCTCCAAGAGGTAGTTCACACCCATCGCCGTCAAAATTCGGCCCAGACCCAGGCCTTGCGCCTCGGGAATCACACCGACGACATATACCTCGCCCATCGGGCGGACCTCGTCGGCTGTTGCGGGATGGATCTTGGTCCAGTGATAAGCGATCAGCTGTTCTTCAGCATCAAAGGCCAGGAAGAAGCCCGTTGGGTCAAACCAGTCTTCGGCCATACGTGCATCCAGGTCCGTCAAGGTCAGCGAACCCTGTTCCGGGTGGTGCGCAAAGGAGGCACTATTTGCTGCCAGCCAAGCAGGCTCGTCCTCGCCTACACGGAAGGTACGCACCGTGCTGCGTTGTTTGAGTTCGGGAACTTCCAAAGCTTCGGAATCATCACGGCGCAACTTGTACAGCTCGCGCACGGTGGCAAGGCCGATGCCGGCCGCTAACTTTTTGGCCGCCGGATGTCCACCATGAGCCCACGCCTGGATGCTTCTTAGTTCAAGGTCTTCGCCCAGACGTTCAAGTAACGCCGACCCGATTCCTTGCTCGCGGTGTTCGGGGTGCACCACCAGTTCTACCACCCAGCTATTTGACGCGCTGTCACGTACCGCGGCAAGCACGCCAACCAAGGCAGTTACTCCTGGTTCCAGCTGGAGTTCGGCGCGCAGGCTGAGCACCGAATCGGCGGAATCTTCAGTAGCTAGGGCCACCAGAGTCTGGTCGCTGAGCGGGGGATTCCCATCGGATTCCTGCGCCGTTGTGGCAAGTTTGCGAACATCGGAAAGATCGCGTTCTTCCAGTTCACCTTGCGTTTTTTGGATGGTCAAAGTTGTCTGTGGCAGTTCGCTCATACCTTCACCTTAGCCCGATGATCCGCGCGCGGACTAGTAGCGGAACAAACTTAAACTTCGCTGTGGAAGCGGTAGCCGACATTTCGCACAGTGCCAATCAATTGTTCGTGATCGGTACCGAGCTTTGCGCGTAAACGACGCACATGAACGTCCACGGTTCGAGTGCCTCCGTAGTAGTCGTAGCCCCACACCTCGTGCAGTAGCTGTTCACGGGTGAATACTCGGCCAGGAAATTGCCAGAGATATTTGAGCAGCTCAAATTCTTTGTACGTCAGATCCAGCATGCGGCGATCTATCCGAGCGGTGTAACTGAGTTCATCGATAGTTAGCCCGGAAGTGTTTTTCGGTGCCTCGGTTTCGGGATGTGCCGAAAGGATCAGCCTGATGCGCGTTTCTAATTCTCCGGGAGCCGCGGTGGGCATGATGAAATCTGAAATGTTCCATCCAGAGTTCAACACTCCAAGGCCACCCTCGCCAATGACCAAAAGCAGTGGCAGGTTGGCGGTAGAGTGTATGGTTTGCGCCAGGGTTCGAGCCGCGACCAGATCGGTGCGAGCATCAAGAATGACCGCTTCGCTCTCACCTAGCTGGCTGAGAGCCTCGGAGTTTGCAGGTAGGCAACGAACTTCGTGAAGCAGTAGTTCTAGCGCTGGAAGTACCTGCGCGCCGGTGTCTGCGTTGTTGCTCAGGAGCAGCAGGTGCGCCATGACGGACTTCCTCCTGCCAAATAGTTACAAAAATTTAGTTTTTACGTGTCACAGTATAAGGAAAGAACCATTCAAAGCTTGCATGTGGACATGCAAGTGCCCCGACTATTACCGATGGGAAATTTGGTTTGCGAATCAAGGTACTGATCAGTGGGCTGCTGGCGGCCGCCCTGTTGCTTGGAGCTGCCGCATGGAGCTCGGTGAACTTCGCAATGGCAATTGTCGCCGTAGTGGTGCAACTAATTTTTGCCTACGCTTGGCCTCGGATGACACGTTCGGAGACCCCGTGGACCCTGAGCGTGATCTTGTCACTCTGTGCAGTAGCATCCACCGCGGCGACCCTTTTTATGCCCGGAGCCACGCAAACTTCACATAGCGTGGAGGTCATTGCCGCCGGGGTGCTGCTGATTTTCATTACGCAAGTATTGCGTGGTGCTTCCTCCGAGGGACGACTTGCAGGTGTGGTGTCCGGAGTGACCGGGTTGGCTATTGTGACCCAGGGCGCCGGGTGGGCGGCGATTGGGCTTACGGACACGGCATTTGGGACCACCTTGACCACGTTGTTGGCGCTGCTCGGTGCCGGAGCTATCGCGATTACTCGCTGGCCTGACCGCATCACCTTTATCCTTGCACCGCTTATTGGCGGCGCCCTCGGCGCGCTGGCTAGCGCGTTGACCTTTGGCCCGCACTGGGCTCCGGCGCTGTGCATCGGAATTCTTTCAGGTCTGCTGGTCGGTAGCTTGCGCGCGTTGGCTTTGTCCTCACGCAGTGTGCGCACTATCTCAGGGGTGCTCGCGCTAGCCTGCGGCATCCTGCTGCTGGCAGGGGCACTGAGCTGGTATGCGATGGCCTTGTTGAACTAATTGAAGAAATGTGATGCCTGCTTCGTCACGAGTGTCGGAAATGGCAAGGCGCTCGGGCTAAGATGTAGGCATGAATGAAAATTACCTTGCACTCGAAATTTTCTTCCTCGCCTTGCTGACCGTTGCAGGTCTGGGCATGGCCGGATTCGCTGGACTTGTTGTAAAGCGTCTTTTCAAGGGGCAGAAGTAGAAATAGCGCACACAATAATGTGTGCGCTATTTTCATTTAACAAGGCTTTAAGGAGCAGCTAGTTTAATGGCTTTTGATATTCCCACGGATCTCACGCCGGAACTCGTCCCTTTCGCTTGGCTTATTGGCAGCTGGGCAGGGACCGGGCGCCTCGGTGAAGGGGAAGAGTCGGATCCGCACTTCTGGCAGCATGTCACCTTCCGTGACGTCGGCGCACCATATTTGGAATACCGCAGCGAAGCGTGGCTAACCGATGCCGATGGCACCAAGCTGCGCATCCTGTCCGTTGAAAGCGGCTTTTGGGCGTTAGAACGCCAACAGCAAGATGCCGATTCCGGACCAGGGATGACACCCGGAGATATCTTCCCGGCGCTACGCTCGGCAGATGATGTGCAGAAATTGCACACCAAAGAGGGATTTAAGATCCAAGCGCATATTGTGCAGCCTGGCGGAATCTCCGAACTTTATTACGGGCTCATTGACGGCCCGCGTATACAGCTGGCTACCGAAGCGCTGCTGCGCAGCAAAAATGCTAAACAGTATGCCTCGTCCACCCGAATGTATGGACTCGTTAACGGAGATCTGTTCTGGCGGTGGGATGTTTCCTTAGGAAACAACGAGCTCAAGGCACATGCCTCGGCCGCCCTCAAGCGCGTCACTGCAGAAGCGATGGAATCCTAAAGATGAGCGAAAATTCCTACCGGTCGGTACTCCTGGACCGGCAGTCAGCGATTGCCGGAACCGGTGCAGACGCCGGGGTGGCATCCCACTACGGTGCTCCGACCCGCGAAGCCCGTGACCTTTTTGCGGGCAAGTCTATTGCTGATCTCAGTCACCTCGATGTGTTGGAGCTGCGCGGTGAAGACCGCCAAAGCTGGTTGAACACGCTGAGCAGCCAATCGATCACCAATCTGAAACCCGGAGAATCCAGCCAAGCGCTGCTGCTCTCGGTGCAGGGCCGTATTGAGCATGAGATGAAGGTGCTCATTGACACCGATCGAGTACTGCTCATTACCGAGCTTGGCCGTGCCGAGCCACTGCGTGAATTCCTTAATTCAATGCGGTTCATGTTGCGTGTAGAGATTACGAATCTCTCCGGCACCCACGGTGTACTCGGTGCAGTGCGTGAGATTCCCACATGCAATGACTTGGTTTGGCGTAACCCTTGGCCACAGATCAGCGCCGGCGGCTGGGCTTACTCGCGTGAGGACCACCCCGGTCTGGAACGTCCTTGGTTTTTGCATATTGTGGAGCTTGACCGACTAGCCCAGGCCGTTGGCGACGAACAGCTCGCCGGAACCATGGCCGTGGAATCTCTTCGTATCGCAGCGTGGGAACCACGCTTCGGCTTTGAAAATGATGACAAAACCATTCCGCACGAGCTGGATTGGTTACGTACCGCGGTTCACCTGGACAAGGGTTGCTACAAGGGTCAAGAAACCGTTGCCCGGGTGCACAATATTGGACATCCGCCACGACGACTGGTCTTCTTGCACCTAGACGGATCGATGCATACTCTGCCAGCCGAGGGCTCGGAGATTAAGCTAGGCGAACGCACCGTGGGCAAGCTGACCTCGACGAGCCTGCACTTCGAAGCCGGTCCGATTGCCTTGGGTGTCATCAAGCGCAACGTTGATCCCGAAGCCGTACTGACCGTGGTCGATGGCGAAAGTGCTTACCCTGCCTCCCAGGAAGTTATTGTGGCCCCGGACGCCGGACAAACCGCTGGCCGGTTCACCGGGTTCTTGCGCACCCCACCGGGCAAGTAAAAGCACCACGCATCAAAAAATGGTCGTGTCCTTAGACAAGGGCACGACCATTTCGTTAATCTGTTTTAGCCAAAGAGTACTCGTGCTTCTTCATAGCGGTCGGCCGGTACACGTTTGAGATTATTCAAGGCTGCTCGCAGCGGCACCCGGTTTACTTTGGTGCCATGAATAGCCACCATGGTGCCCCATGCGCTGTCCGCCACCGAATCTACAGCTGCCATACCCAGACGTGTGGCTAACACCCGGTCGAAGGCGGTGGGGACGCCACCGCGCTGGATATGTCCTAGTACCGTCGCGCGAGTTTCCAATCCGGTCTGCTCTTCGATAAGTGGGGCGAGCATTTCACCGATGCCTCCCAGCCGTGCCCGGCCGAAACTATCGACCCCGCGCACGGAGAACGCTTCATCAAAACCTTCGGGAACAAAGCCCTCGGAGACAACAACTAGTGGGGCGCGTCCACGCTCATGTGCTTCGCGGACCCACTGGTAGATTTCCTCCATGGTGGTGGGAAACCTCCGGGATCAGGATCGCGTGAGCGCCGGAGGCCATACCCGCATGCAGGGCAATCCAACCCACGTGCCGGCCCATCACTTCGGCGATCATGCAGCGGTGATGTGAATCGCCGGTGGTGCGCAACCTGTCGATTGCTTCAACTGCAATCTGGTTGGCGGTGTCAAAACCGAAGGTGTAGTCGGTGGCGTCAAGATCATTGTCAATAGTTTTGGGCACACCCACCACCGGCAAACCGGCCTCGCAGAGGCGCTGTGCGCCGGCTAGGGTTCCTTCGCCGCCGATGGCTATCAACGCATCGATCTGGTGTTCTCTGAGCATCGCCGCGATATTTTCAGCCCCGCCATTTTCACCTTCAAAAGCGTTGGTGCGCGAGGTGCCCAAAATGGTTCCGCCCTGTTTGGCGATACCGCGTACGGCGGTGCGTGGCAGCTCGAAGTAGTCTGCGTCTTTGACTCCGCGCCAGCCATCGCGGAAGCCAACAAATTCATAGTCGTAACTTTTGATGCCGTTGAGTACGGCTCCACGAATCACTGCATTAAGACCGGGGCAGTCGCCACCCGAGGTCATGATTCCAATGCGCATTAACCCTCACTTAGTAAGCAGGGAAGACCTCGGATATACGGTGAACCTAAGAAAAGTTATGTGCATTAGGCGCCGGATATCCGCGGAAAACCCTTCGGACGTCTTTCGATTCCGCGCGCCATTGAGCATCGAGTTGTGTTCGATTCTACGTGTTTAAAACCACAAGAGCGAGTTGCCTCCATTACTAGTGGAAAGCAACCCGCTCTGAGGGGAAACGATGATTAAAACTTGCGGAGCATCTTCTGCAATACAATCGTGTCGTCCTGGGCTGGGATGAGCAGCCACGCCACAATGTAGGCGCCGATACCAATGACCGGCAGGAGGAAGGAAAGCAACATGCCGATGCGGACCAAGGTGACGTCCCAACCGAATTTTTCGGAAATGCCGCCAGCGATTCCGGCGACCATACGGGCTGGACCACGGCGTAGTGGCATTGAACGGATCTGGTTAAAGAAGGTATCCATGATTTCTCCTGAAGTTATTTGTTGTTGCTGGAAAAGTTGTCGTTGTTCTTGATCTTAGCTTTGCGTGCCGACGCAATTCCCGAAAAAATCATTGCTACACCGGCCAGTGCTACGAGGCTGATGAAGAACAAGGGAGTGTCGAACTGCCAGTCAAAGACCGTCTGACTCAGCGAGGCAAGCGCAACGACGATCAGGATCAGACCGAAAACCAGCGTGCCGGCAGGGAACTTTGATTCGCTCTGTGTCGAGGTGTTCATGGTGTCTGCTCCTTAGAAATCTGTCGTGGTTCCGGTGAGGTCCGGTGTTGAAATGCTGGTGTCAAAGCTGGAGAAGACCCCATCAATCTTGACCGTGAGTACCGGAGCACCCTCAGGGAAATTCCTGTTGTCCTGGGGTAACTGAGCACCGTCATCGGATAGGAAAAGCCCGTTGGTTTCGATTTGGACCGGAACGTTCGCTGGTAAGGCAATATCAAGCTTGGAAAAAACCGAATCAATTTCAACGGTTTTTGGGGCGGTGATGTTGTTCAGGCCGCGTAAATCTACCGTGGAACTGCTGAAGACCGCACTGTACTCGCTGTCTTTATCGGCTGACTGATAAATTCCATTATTGCCGGGACGGAAGTCTGACCCGGAAAAGACGACCGTGAGTACGAGCAAGGGGATGGCTAAACCTAAGAGCCCTCCACTGGTGCGATTTGAAAGTGCCGCAAAGACCATAGACAGGCCCACAAGGAACAAACCGGATGCTAAGGCTACGGACCAGCCGTTTCCTGGCAGATCCACCACCTTGAGGTAATCGAGGCTGAGAATCAGCGCGACGGCAAGCACCGTTACGCCCAGGATCACCGTGGAGACCCAGCCAGGGATCGGAGGAGCGTTACGTAGCTTCTTTGCCGACTTGCCGAAGGCTGGATCCTGACGTGGCGGCGTATAGCGCGGCTCTTGGCCGGCGCCGTAGGTGTCGGGTTCCACTGGCTTCTCCTCAGACTTCGGTTGCTGCTGATGTGTGTTGGCGAAGGAAGCGGTCGCCGCGACTCTGGCGGTCGGCACGGTAGCGCCGATGCTAAAAGATTGCTCCCCGGAATCTCGCCACGGAACTTCGATGGTCGACCCAGTGCCCGGATGGGCCGCCGACGTGGTCGCCGGCGCTGGAGCTTTGGGTTTGTGATCCTCCGAATGCGGAGCTTCAGACCCCGCGAACTTACTGTTTCTGCGGCTAAAGATCACAAATGCAATACCGGCAATCACCAGTACCGGCCAGAGAACTGGTGCCACAGTACTCAAAAGCCACGGGGCTACGAAGATGCCAACACCAAGAAAAATAGAAGCACCGGTTAATGCGGCAGCCCATTCTTTGTTGACGATAGCCTGTTCCAAATGGATTTTTCCGCTGGTATCAGCCAGCAGGGCCCAAGCAATCGCGTAAATAATGAGCCCGAAACCAGCCAACAAACTCAGTGCAACAAAAACGCCACGCACCAACACCACATCAACGTTGAGTCGAGTGGCGATACCGGCTGCGACACCGCCGAGCCACTGCGAGTCTTGGCGATTAATGCCGGCGCCGCGCAGTCGCTCAAAGATATTGCTGCGTGAAGGGTGTTCGTTGTTCATATTTCAATCTTCTCGCGCCAAGCGTATTGACGCTATGAGGGCCTACCCTGATTCTTCCCCTGAGTGGACCCCCACTTGTACTCCAAGTCCGGTTTTCCTTCCTGGATCATGCTTGACTTATCACTATGGAAAGTTCTGAGCAGCGCACTTCGATTGTTCGCAGCGATTCAGGGCTCATCGCGGGGGTATGCGACGGGCTAGCAACGCACCTTGGATTCCCGGTGAGCTATGTTCGTTTCGGATTTGTCGCCCTGACCGCGTTAGGCGGGGTAGGGGTGCTGCTCTATGCCTGGTTGTGGGTTTTTACCCCGAGTGCCGAAGAATCCAAAGCCGGCCAACTGCGTTCGTGGGGGACAAGCAGGCGAACGCTCGCCGAGGAAATGGGACGAGTTCAGCAAGGGATCCCAAGCCCTCAGGAAATGACAGCGAAGCTCGCCTCCTGGCGGGAGACGCTCATTGGTACGGGCTTGTTACTTATTGCCGTATTGGCCTTAGCCCAATGGCTGGGACTGAATATCCGCTGGGACCTGATTTGGCCGGCCATGGGCATTGTGGCTGGTGTGCTTTTGGCTTGGCTGCAGATCGATGGGCAGCGTTTATCGGGGGACAGTAAATCCAGGGCAATGGTGCTCGGGCGGTTGATTCTTGGCCTGATTCTTGCCATCGGTGGGCTACTGGCAATTTTGAGCGGTACCGTAAGCACCTCGGACCTTATCGGCGGCATGTGGGCGGCGTTAGCAATTATTGCCGGCGCGGTGGTGGTGCTGCTTCCGTGGGGTGCCCGCTTGTGGCGTGACTACCTCGCCGAGCGGAGTTCTCGCCAAGCCGCCGCGCAACGCGCTGACTTTGCCGCGCATCTGCATGATTCAGTCCTGCAAACGCTGGCTGTAATCCAAAAGCGCAGCGATGATCCGGCGGCTGTGCGTACCCTAGCCAGAGTGCAAGAACGTGAACTGCGAGCATGGCTCTATGAGACCGAAGATCTCGATGAAGAAGACGTAGTCGTGGAGTTGAAGTCCGAAGCAGATAATATCGAAAAACTGATGTTCCGTGATGTTGACGTGGTTGCTGTGGGTCACGCCAAGGGATTCGACGGACAGCAAGCTTTAGTCGCAGCAAGCCGCGAGGCAATGATGAACGCGGCTAAACATGCAGAAGGAACGATTTCCGTATATCTGGAATGCAAAAAGGAACTGGTAGAAATCTTTATCAGGGACCGAGGCAGCGGCTTTGATGTCAAAGCAATTGATGAGGACCGGCATGGGGTGCGCGAATCGATTATTGGCCGTATGGATCGTGCCGGTGGCAAAGCCATCATTCGCAGTAGAAAAACCGGCACCGAAGTAGCCTTGAGCATGCCGCGAAGCAGCGAGCAGGAAGAACAAAACAATGAGTAGCGAACTGAGCAAAGACCAGAACATCCGCGTTGTCCTAGTTGATGACCACGGAATTTTCCGTTCCGGCCTACGCGCGGATCTCAGCGAAGATCTAGTGATCGTTGGCGAGGCAGACAGCGTAGAGAGCGCCATCGAGGTCATTGATCGAGAACGCCCTAATGTGGTGCTGCTCGACGTGCATTTGCCAGGTGGACGTGGTGGCGGAGGTGCCGAAGTACTTGCCGGCTGCGCGCATCTTTTGGGCAATACCAAGTTTTTGGCACTCAGCGTTTCAGACTCCGCACAGGACGTTGTCACCGTAATTCGTGCAGGAGCGCGCGGATATGTCACCAAGAGCATTTCCGGGACCGAGATCTCTGACGCGGTCCGCCGGGTGGCCGGTGGGGATGCGGTCTTCTCACCGCGGCTTGCAGGGTTTGTGCTGGACGCCTTCGGAAGTTCCAGCGTGGCCGCGGTGACGGGCATCGATGAAGAACTTGATTTGCTTTCGGACCGTGAGCTGCAGGTGATGCGCCTGATTGCGCGCGGCTACAGCTACAAGGAAGTAGCCAAGGAACTATTTATCTCAGTGAAAACTGTTGAATCGCATGTCTCTAATGTCCTGCGCAAACTACAGCTTTCAAATCGCCATGAGCTTACCCGTTGGGCAGTAGACCGAAAAATCCTCTAAAGGGGCGTTAAAACACGGGTGGCTCGATCCTCAAGGATCGAGCCACACGTGTTTTAGGTGAAGGTTTATTCGGTGTCGCCCAGCAATTTAGCCATGCGTGAGACACCCTCTGCGAGGTCCGCATCGCCTAGCGCGTAGGACATGCGAATGTATCCGGACGGGCCAAAGGCTTCGCCGGGAACGACTGCGACTTCGGCCTGCTCAAGAATGAACGCGGCGAGTTCGGCGCTCGTGTTGTTCACAACTCCACGGATTTTGCGGCCTAAGAGTCCACGCACATCCGAGTAGGCGTAAAAAGCACCATCTGGCATTGGGCAGTGCAGTCCCTCGATAGCGTTAAGCCCCTGGACAATAGCCAAACGGCGACGGTTGAAGGCCACCTTCATCTCTTGAACCGCATCCAGCGGACCGGCAACGGCGGCCAAAGCCGCACGTTGGGATACGTTGGCCACGTTGGAGGTCGCATGGGACTGCAGGTTAGTGGCCGCCTTAATGACATCAAGTGGTCCGGCCATCCAGCCCACGCGCCAACCGGTCATGGCGTAGGTTTTCGCGACACCGTTGAGGATGACCACGCGATCTTCGAGTTCAGGGACCAGCGTGGCGATCGAGTTGAAGGTAGCGTCCCCATAGGTGAGGTGTTCATAGATTTCATCGGTGACTACCCACAGACCCTTAGAGGCAGCCCAGCGGCCAATTTCGGTGATCTGCTGCGCGGTGTACACCGCGCCGGTCGGGTTAGACGGTGAGACGAACAGCAAAATCTTTGTGCGTTCGGTGAGCACCGACTCTAATTGCTCAATGGTGACCTTGTAGCCTTGCTCGGGTCCGGCAAAGATCGATACTGGCACGCCACCGGCAAGCTGGACGGACTCCGGGTAGGTGGTCCAGTACGGTGCCGGGATGATGACTTCATCGCCTGGATCAAGCAGGGCTGCGAAGGTGTTGTAGACCGCTTGTTTGCCGCCGTTAGTCACCAGTACCTGAGATCCACTGAGCTCGTACCCGGAATGACGCAAGGTCTTCTCAGCAATGGCTTCGCGAAGCTCTGGCAGACCTGCAGCGGGGGAGTACCGATGATTCTTTGGATCCTTGGCTGCCTCGACTGCTGCCTGGACAATGTAGTCCGGGGTGGGGAAGTCCGGCTCACCGGCGCCGAATCCAATCACTGGACGCCCGGCGGCTTTGAGTGCTTTCGCCTTGGCATCAACTGCGAGGGTGGCGGACTCGGAGATGGCGCCGATGCGGCGAGAAATTCTAGACATAGAAAATGCATCCTGACGGTACGTGAGCTGCTGTTTTCTTCAATCCTAGTAGCCTGCAATTAGCTATGCCCGGCGAAGTCGGTAAATGACACGAACTGTTTATGATCAGTGGTGCCGAATGCGGTGTGCGACACACAGTGGGCAGTCAGTTCGACATTTGCTATTTCGTTGCGTAAAGTTATTTCTCGTTGCTCAGACATCGACAACGACATGGTCAAACACCTATCGGCTAAGATGTGTGTAGTGAAGAGCAGTAGCTCAAAGGGTAGTGGCGCAATTGGTAGCGCAGCGGTCTCCAAAACCGCAGGTTGCAGGTTCGAGTCCTGTCTGCCCTGCGCAGTTGCGATAATAATCGCACAGCGAATCTCAAATCACGGTGTGTTGTGGTCGATCCGGCTGCGACACACCGTGATTGTTTCAACTGGCCAAAAAATTTGAAACGAGGATCAAGTTGAGCGAATCAGCTGCCGTTAATCCCGGAAACGGTGACAAGGCAAAGAAGGGCTTCTTCGGACGCATCTTCCTTTTCCTGCGCCAGGTAATCGCGGAACTAAAAAAAGTCGTGACCCCAACGCGGAGCGAGCTAATCAATTACACGCTCGTCGTAATCGGTTTCGTTTGCATCGTCATGCTGATCGTTACGGTCCTTGACCTCGTATTGGGCCAAGGCTCGATCCTCCTGTTTACTAATCAGCCAGAACAGTAAATTATTTGCCACGGCGGTATAATCGCCGGCAAGTAGTTAGATGTCATTCAGTCAAAGAAAGCAGGAGCTGCAGTGTCCGACAAGGAACTCGAACCGCAGATTAATGACGAGGTCGAAAACGAGTTCGTTGAAACTGAAAGCGAGCAGGTAGAAACCTCCGCTGACGTTGCAACAGACGAGACCGAAGCTCCAGCCGTTGTTGCTGAAGAAGAAGTTCAGACCGAAGTTGTTGAAGACGAATCTGTTGAAGCTGAAACCGAGTCTGCAGAAGACGAAGTAGAAGGCGATGAAGAAGAAGCAGAGTCTGAAGAAGACGTAGTCGCAAAGCTCAAGGAAGAATTCCGTTCGAAGCTGCGCCGTCAGCCAGGCGACTGGTTCGTTATTCACACTTACGCAGGTTACGAAAACCGCGTCAAGCTGAACCTCGAGACCCGTATTCAGACCCAGGACATGGATGATTTCATCTATGAGATCCAGGTTCCGATGGAAGAAGTCGTTGAGATCAAGAATACTCAGCGAAAAATCGTTCGTCGTGTACGTATTCCGGGCTACGTCCTGGTTCGTATGGAACTTACCGACGCTTCGTGGGGTGTAGTTCGACACACTCCAGGCGTCACCGGCTTCGTTGGAAACGCTCACGATCCGAACCCTTTGAACCTTGACGAAGTGTTCTCCATGCTGGAGCACACCGTGGTTGATCCGATCGAACAGCCATCGGCTTCCAAGCCAGGTCGTTCGCCAATCACCGAAGTCACCGTCGATTTTGAGGTCGGGGAAGCGGTTACCGTCAACGACGGTCCATTCGAGACCATGCCGGCGACGATTTCCGAAATCAAGCTGGAATCTGCTCAGCTGGTTGTCCTCGTTTCGATCTTCGAGCGCGAGACCCCAGTGACCTTGAACTTCAATCAGGTCACCAAGATCCAGTAGTATTAAGTCTTCGTGCCCCATTCCGTTTGCTTTACGGGGTGAGGGTACGTTCGGCTGTCGCGCCACGACAGCCACAACCCGTGACACGCTCCTGTGTTATGGGAACTGCAAGAGCATAAGGACCCGACATGGCCCCAAAGAAAAAGGTCACTGGACTCATCAAGCTGCAGATCAATGCAGGCGCTGCTAACCCGGCTCCTCCAATTGGTCCAGCACTTGGCCAGCACGGTGTCAACATCATGGAATTCTGCAAGGCTTACAACGCAGCGACTGAGTCGCAGCGCGGTAACGTTGTACCAGTTGAAATCACCGTGTACGAAGACCGTTCATTCACCTTCATCACCAAGACTCCTCCAGCTGCAGAGCTGATCAAGAAGGCTGCTGGCGTTGCTAAGGGTTCGGCTACCCCGCACACCGACAAGGTTGCAAAGCTGACCCAGGCACAGGTTGAAGAGATCGCCAACACCAAGATGGCTGACCTCAACGCTAACGACTTGGCTGCCGCCTCGTTGATCATCGCCGGTACCGCCCGCTCCATGGGCATCACTGTCGAAGGCTAATTTTTAGCTTTTCGTAGTTCACCTCGGTGACTACACCAAAGAATTTATTATCAAGGCGAGCAGGGAACCCCCCGCTTGCCCGTGGCAGGACCGGGCGCGGTCCATATGACCACGACTGCATAAGGAGATAACGCAGATGGCAAAGCGCAGCAAAGCATACGTAGCCGCCGCGGCTAAGATCGTGGCTGACAAGTTCTACGAGCCAACCGAGGCAATTGCCTTGGCAAAGGACATCGCAGGCGAGAAGACCAACTCGACCGTTGAGGTTGCATTCCGCTTGAGTGTTGACCCACGCAAGGCAGACCAGATGGTTCGCGGTACCGTGAACCTTCCACACGGCACCGGTAAGACCGCCCGCGTGGTTGTCTTCGCCAACGGCGACAAGGCAGAAGCAGCCCGCGCAGCCGGCGCTGACTTCGTAGGCTCGGACGACCTGATCGAAAAGATCCAGGGCGGCTGGACCGACTTCGACTCGGCCGTAGCAACCCCAGACCTCATGGGTAAGGTTGGCCGCTTGGGTAAGATCTTGGGTCCTCGTAACCTGATGCCAAACCCTAAGACCGGCACCGTGACCATGGATGTGGCCAAGGCTGTTACCGACATCAAGGGTGGCAAGATCGACTTCCGCGTCGACAAGCACGCCAACCTTCACTTCATCATCGGCAAGGCTTCCTTCGAAGCCAAGCAGCTGAACGAGAACTACGCAGCAGCACTGGAAGAAGTACTTCGTTTGAAGCCTTCTTCTTCCAAGGGCCGCTACATCTCGAAGGCAACCATCTCGACTACCTTCGGTCCAGGCATCCCTGTTGACTCGAACGTAACTCGCGTGGAGGCCTAAGCCTTAACGAGTATTAGAACCGCGGGGTAGATCAGAGAAATCTGATCTACCCCGCGGTTTTTGCTATTCCATGAACCTGAGTAAAACCGCGGCAGCTCAGCGTAGCTTTGGTGCTGTAAAGCCCAGGTGAGTACCGTCCCATGGTGCTGTGTTTTGCCGCACCACAGTTTTTTTGGCAGCCGGGGGATCCCGCCATGACTAGAGGCAAAGCAGCAGAGACTTGGCAGAAGCAGGTATAGATGCGAATTGCCTGAGTTTTGTCCGTGATCTACCTGAGATGTGTTCCTTTACTTTAATAAGTGGTGATAAGGTTAAAGCACCGACTTGTTCGGCAGCTTCTACATGGGCCCCCCAAGACCATGTAGGACCTGGATATGAAAGTTTCCCCAAAACTTTTGTATCGACAAGTAGCCTGTTGTCAGCGTCCCCCAAGTGCTGGCTTCAGGCCTTGTCTTTTAACGACCATTAAGTGAGTCGAATCATGGGGCCAAGGCGTCTACCGATTTGGAAGATGCCACAATCCCCGTTTAGACTAGAGATACCGAAGACCGTCGGCCGGACATATGCATGCATAAGTCCCGAAGAGCTCGCAAGAGCGGCCAACGCAGGTTTCATAGATTTGTTTTAACTTGAATTAGTTGAAATGCCCTGTGCTCCTGCGCGGGGCCTTTTTTATTGGCCTCGCCGGTTATGAAACGGTACCGAACAAATCCCCGGAAGGAGTGTTATGGCAACGCCTACCAAGACTGTAGCGATTGAAGCAATCGCTGCAGACTTCAAGGAATCAACTGCGGCTGTCTTGACCGAATACCGTGGGCTTACCGTTGCACAGCTCAAGGAACTTCGCCGCGCACTTGGTCAGGATACCAAGTACGCAGTTGTGAAGAACACCTTGACCGCTATCGCAGCGAAGGAAGTTGGCATCGATGCATTCGATGGTCAGCTTTCCGGTCCGACTGCAATCGCCTTCATTAAGGGTGACGCAGTTGCTGCCGCAAAGAGCCTCACGGAGTTCGCAAAGGCTAATGAGAAGCTTGTCGTCAAGACTGGCTTCTTCGAGGGCAAGGCCCTTGATCAGGCCGGCATCGCCGCTCTGGCAGCCCTGGAATCCCGCGAAACTCAGCTCGCTCGCGTTGCTGCAGTACTGCAGGCTCCGGCCTCCGCTGCTGTGCGCATCGTGGACGCATTGCGTCTGAAGCTAGAAGAAGAGAACGGTGGCGCAGCTGCCGAGGAAGCTCCGGCAGAAGCCTAAGCTTTCGCGACTCTTTCGCATCGTAACCCCAATTCATAGGCCTCAGGGCCAAAACCGAAAGGACGCCGACCATGGCGAAGCTCAGCACTGAAGAGCTGCTTTCAGCATTCAAGGAAATGACCATCATCGAGCTCTCGGAGTTCGTGAAGGAATTCGAAGAGACCTTCGACGTAACTGCAGCTGCAGTTGCCGTTGCAGGCCCAGCAGGCGGCGCAGCCGCAGCTGAAGAAGAGCAGACCGAATTCGATGTCGTTCTTGAGTCGGCTGGCGACAAGAAGATCGCAGTTATCAAGGAAGTTCGTGCATTGACTTCCCTCGGCCTGAAGGAAGCCAAGGAGGTCGTTGATTCGGCTCCAAAGGCCGTCCTTGAGGGCGCAACCAAGGAAGCTGCAGAAAAGGCAAAGGAAGCTCTCGAAGCTGCCGGCGCAACTGTAACCGTAAAGTAAGTATCGCGGTCACTCGCAACTTATTGCCAAAGGGTTCATGGACTTCGGGTCCGTGGGCCCTTTGGTCGTTAAAGTCAAATAATGTGTCTAATGTTTTATAACGTTTCTATTAACAGGGTTTATTCAAGTTCATTGTTTACAGTGAAATGGTGTCAACAACTCAAACTCAGGAAACGAAGAAGACAGGCGCACGGCTAGGTTTACTAGACGGCCTGCGAATCAGCGCTGCCTTAATTGTGGTTCTCTACCACTACACCGCNNGGGGACACAGCCACTGGGGACTTAAAGCTCCAGAAGCTTGGCCGGTTCTTTCGCAGTTCAGCCGCTACGGGCTTTGATTGGTGTGCAGCTCTTCTTCCTGCTCTCTGGCTTCGTAATCTTGATGTCCGTCCAGGGCAAGAACCTGATCCACTTCATTGGCTCACGCTTGGGCCGGTTATATCCGGCTTACTGGCTTGCGGTGATTGCAGCGGCAGTTCTCACCTTCAAAAATTTGGCCTGACGCGCAAGACGGACGAAGCCGCGAGGATATCGTCCCAAACCTCACCATGGTCCAACAGGGCATGGGAGTGCGCGATCTCGACGGCGTGTACTGGACCCTGTGGGTGGAGTTCCGCTTCTACGTGTTGCTTGCACTGCTGTTGGTTGCCGGACTAGTTAAAATCAAAAACATTATGTGGCTGTCGTTTATCTGGCCGGCTCTCGGAATCGCCCTGCACGTCACCGGCATGGACAAAGCTCAAGAGTGGATTGCAGGTCAATACGCGGCACAGTTCGCCGCCGGTATGGTGCTGTTTTTGATTTATCAGAATGGGCACACTGTTGGGCGTTGGGCGATGGTCGCGTTCAACACCATGGTCTCCGCCTACTTCACCGGATTGAAGGGCAGCTTCGATAACGACTACCTCTCGGGATTGACCGTTCCCGCCTGGCACTTCTCGCTGCTGGCAGTGTTCTGCGTGGCCTTGTTGGCAGTATGTACGTTGACCCCATTGAAAAATATTCAGGCACGGTGGCTGGTCGTAGCAGGCTCGCTGACCTACCCGCTGTACCTCTTCCACCAAATCTGGGGATGGTGGATCATCCATAGCCTGAGCGACAGCATGAACAAATACGTATTGCTTGCTTTGACCTTCGCCATCATGCTTCTCGTGGCCTACCTGGTGGCTCGCTTTATTGAGAAACCAGTGGGGCTATGGCTACGCAATGAATCCATCAAGTCCCTGACCGCATTGAATACCTGGGCTAAAAGAATCCCGCTTTCAGGTTTCGGCTCAGCTACTCGGAAATCGAAATATCGGCAATCGTGGCATCAAATCCGTTAGCCAGGTCCTGGGGAGCGACCAGAAGCCCATGTTCGGGTTCACCGCATCCTAGAGCGACAGCCTCGGGGATGGGTTCGGTGAAAACGCTGGCATCGATATATACCGGAAGCACCGAATGAGAACCGAACGGAGTAATCGTTCCACGTACGTAGCGGGTGACGTCGTAGGCAATATCTGCGTCTGGCAGAGACAGCTTGTTAACACCTACTGCTTCGCGTAGTTTCGGCCAGCTCAATTTCCGTCCACCTGGTACCAAAGCAAATAGGTAAGTGTCATCGGATCGCTTAATGACCAGTGTCTTCAGCAAATGCGCTGGAATCACATCGAGCAGTTCTGCTGCGTGCTCTAGCGAGGTGGCTGGCTCGCGCGGAACAATTTCAATAGGTATATCCCGACGTGAAGCGTCGAGGCTGACTCGGGTGAGTGCTTCGTTAACCTTTGACTGATTCATGCTTCTTCACTCCTAGCTTTTGACTGCTATTTTTTGTACCGGCTCAAGGCTTACTACCCGGGCAGGGTCAAGCGGGAAATAAGAGTCCATATTCCACGGATGCTCCTGCCACTTGGGTTTAGCCTTCCCCCGAGGCTAGCTCATAATCGTGATCTTTTGGAGATCTAGGACACATAGTCAGGCATTCATAAGTCGACCTTTATGTCTTATGGCTTAGCTGTGCGTCCACAATCTCTGAGACCATGGGCCGTGCGCAGGAGCCTGGTGAATGAAAAAGAATTCAAAAAGTGCGCGCGCCCGCGAATGCTGATCCCTGTAGGGGAACTGGGGCAGGAGGAATCCCGCCGGGCTTGGAGGAGCTATTGATGGCTCCTTGCGAAGCCGCAGTTGAATGGAATCGGAGACCAAAAAAGATTCCGAGAAAATTACGGTGCGTCAGCTGACCCGGTACGTCGTGATGGGCAAAGTTGATGAATTATTGCCGTTGTGAGTAACTGCACACTGGCGATATGGCGCGAGAATTCTTATTTCACGGTAGGGGAGTGAAGGTGGGCCGCAGATATTCGCCCAAGACTCTGCTTTTGATCTCTCACATGGGTAAATGTGAGCGGAATTTTCGCTTGAAAGGGAATCTGGGTATCGCCGGTGACAACCGTGAATGGCAGAAATGTGCCTGAAATCCGGACGCTTCGAAAAGTAGCAAGAAACTATAGCATGAATTTCTCTCGCGGATATCGACAAGCTTAAAATACTCCGGTAGAGTAGAAATTTGCGCCATCCCTGTTTGCGCGCGTGGCCTTCATATAGCGGTGGGTTCGCGTCGTCACACGAGGGCTTGTCCTATGACAGGCACCTTAGCACGGTTGGCGTTCGGAAACCTGACGGTCTTTGGAAGGATCCATCTTGGTCGCCTCGAGCAACCCTAACAACCAAACCGCTAGTTCGGCTCGCGATGCTGCATACGCTGGCCGACTTTCTTTTGCAAAGATTAACGAACCCCTTGAAGTGCCTAACCTTTTGGCATTGCAGACTGAGAGCTTTGACCGCCTCATCGGTAATGACCTGTGGAAGGCCCGCCTAGCCAAGGCCGAGGCCGCTGGTGACACCAGCGTGCCGAATGTCTCGGGTCTGGCTGAAATCTTCGAGGAAATCTCCCCGATTGAAGACTTCCAGGACACCATGTCCTTGAGCTTCTCCGATCCGGAATTCGCTGATCCTAAGTACTCGATCGCAGAGTGCAAGGATCGCGACGCCACTTACTCGGCACCGCTGTACGTCAAGGCCGAATTCATGAACAATGAAACCGGCGAAATCAAGCAGCAGACCGTATTCATGGGCGATTTCCCACTGATGTCTGACAAGGGCACCTTCGTCATCAACGGCACCGAGCGTGTTGTTGTGTCGCAGCTGGTCCGTTCCCCAGGTGCGTACTTCGAGTCCACGCCTGACAAGACCAGTGATAAGACCATCTACTCCTCGCGCATCATTCCTTCGCGTGGTGCATGGTTCGAACTCGAAATCGACAAGCGCGACCAGGTTGGTGTGCGTTTGGACCGTAAGCGTAAGCAGTCGGTCACCGTGTTGCTCAAGGCCTTTGGCTGGAGCGAAGAAAAGATCCTCTCCGAATTCGGCCAGTACGATTCAATTCGTGCCACCTTGGAGAAGGATAACGTCAAGGATCAGAACGAAGCCTTGCTCGACATCTACCGCAAGCTTCGCCCGGGCGAGCCACCAACGGTGGACGCTGCACAGGGTCTGCTGCGCAACATGTACTTCGAGCCAAAGCGCTACGACCTGGCAAAGGTTGGTCGTTACAAGATCAACCGCAAGCTTGGTGTAGAGGTTCCGGTTGACGCCGAGAGCCCATCGGTTCTGTCCCAGGACGACATCATTGCAATGATCCGTTACCTCGTCGCGTTGCACGCAGGCGAGAAGACCATCTCCGGTACCCGCAAGGGCGAGATTGTCGACGTACCGGTCAACGTAGATGACATCGACCACTTCGGCAACCGTCGTATCCGCGCCGTGGGCGAGCTGATCGAGAACCAGATCCGCACCGGTCTTTCCCGTATGGAGCGTGTTGTGCGTGAGCGCATGACCACCCAGGACGTGGAAGCGATCACCCCGCAGACGCTGATCAACATCCGCCCTGTGGTAGCTGCAATCAAGGAGTTCTTCGGTACTTCGCAGCTCTCGCAGTTCATGGACCAGAACAACCCGCTGGCCGGCCTGACCCACAAGCGTCGCTTGTCGGCCCTGGGCCCAGGTGGTCTGTCCCGTGACCGCGCAGGCATGGAAGTTCGAGACGTTCACCCGTCCCACTACGGACGTATGTGCCCAATTGAAACTCCCGAAGGTCCGAACATTGGTCTGATCGGTTCGTTGGCTACCTACGGACGGATCAACTCCTTCGGCTTCATCGAAACTCCTTACCGCCGGGTCAAGGACAACGTTGTTTCCAACGAGGTTGACTACCTGACCGCAGATGACGAGCTTCAGCACTTCATCGCACAGGCTAACGCTCCATTGGCAGAAGACGGCCGCTTCCTCGAAGAGACCGTACTAGTCCGTGAAAAGGGCGGTGGCGGCGAGCCCGTTATCGTTGAGCCTTCCGAAGTGACCTACATGGACGTTTCGCCTCGCCAGATGGTTTCCGTTGCAACCGCACTGATTCCATTCCTCGAGCACGACGATGCCAACCGCGCACTGATGGGCGCCAACATGCAGCGCCAGGCTGTGCCGCTGCTGGCTTCGGAGTCGCCACTGGTTGGTACCGGCATGGAGAAGTTCGCCGCGGTTGACGCCGGCGATTCCATCGTTGCACTGAAGCCAGGTGTTGTCACCGAGGTTTCCGCAGACCTGGTTGTTGTCATGAATGATGACGGCACCGAGTCGATGTACCCCATCATGAAGTTCTCCCGCTCGAACCAGGGCAACGCGTACAACCAGCGCGTATTGGTAAACGAAGGTGACCGTCTGGAATTCCAGTCGATCATCGCCGATGGTCCTTCGACCGACAAGGGCGAGCTTGCCTTGGGTAAGAACCTGCTCGTGGCATTCATGTCATGGGAAGGCCACAACTTCGAGGATGCGATCATTCTTTCGCAGCGCATGATCTTCGAAGACGTGCTGACCTCGATTCACATCGAAGAGCACGAAGTTGATGCCCGCGACACCAAGCTTGGTGCCGAGGAAATCACTCGCGACATCCCGAACGTCTCCGAGGACATCCTGTCCCAGCTTGATGACCGCGGCATCGTTTACATCGGTGCTGAAGTTGAAGCCGGCGACGTGCTGGTAGGCCGTGTCACTCCTAAGGGTGAAACCGAGCTGACCCCAGAAGAGCGTCTGCTGCGCGCCATCTTCGGTGAGAAGTCCCGCGAAGTCCGCGATACTTCCCTGAAGGTTCCGCACGGCGAGTCGGGCACCGTCATTGGTGTTCGTATCTTCGATCGCGACAACGATGACGACCTTTCCCCTGGTGTCAACCAGCTGGTTCGCGTGTACGTGGCACAGAAGCGCAAGATCACCAATGGTGACAAGCTTGCCGGCCGTCACGGTAACAAGGGTGTTATTTCCAAGATTCTGCCACTTGAGGACATGCCGTTCCTCGAAGACGGAACCCCATTGGATATCATCTTGAACCCACTGGGTGTGCCAGGCCGTATGAACGTCGGCCAGGTAATGGAAATCCACCTCGCGTGGGCTGCCAAGCAGGGCTGGAACATCGAAAACGAGCCAGCATGGGTGAAGGATCTGCCTAACCTGCCTCGCCAGTCCGGACCGACCACCGTGTCGACCCCGGTCTTCGATGGTGCCTCGGAAGAGGAAATCCGCGGAATCCTGGATTCAACGAACCTCACTCGTGATGGCGAGCGTCTGATCGGTAACACCGGTAAGACCCGCTTGTTCGATGGTCGTTCCGGCGAGCCTTTCCCGGACCCGGTCTCCGTTGGCTACATGTACATCTTGAAGCTTCACCACTTGGTGGACGACAAGATCCACGCACGTTCCACCGGTCCATACTCCATGATTACCCAGCAGCCACTTGGTGGTAAGGCCCAGTTCGGTGGCCAGCGCTTCGGTGAGATGGAAGTTTGGGCGCTGGAAGCTTACGGCGCCGCTTACACCCTGCAGGAACTTCTGACCATCAAGTCAGATGATATCCACGGACGTGTAAAGGTCTACGAAGCCATCGTCAAGGGCGAGAACGTTCCGGAACCAGGCGTTCCAGAGTCGTTCAAGGTGCTCATCAAGGAAATGCAGTCGTTGTGCTTGAACGTTGAGGTACTTGGTACCGACGGCAACACGATCGAAATGCGCGAATCGGACGAGGAATCGTTCCGTGCGGCGGAAGAGCTTGGCATCGACCTTTCCCGGTCGGAGCCAAACTCCGTAGAGGAGGTCTAGGCTTGATCGCTGCCTCAGGAGGCCAGCTGGCCCAGCGAGCGTAGCGGGAAACCAAGACTTACTTATTCGTATCGACTTCAGACACCAAAGAAGAGAGAAAAGGACCCTATGTCCAACGATTCCTCATTCGGCCTCATGCGCATTGGCCTTGCATCCGCAGAAGAAATCCGCGGTTGGAGCTACGGCGAGGTCAAGAAGCCGGAAACTATTAACTACCGCACCCTGAAGCCGGAGAAGGACGGTCTTTTCTGTGAAAAGATCTTCGGCCCTTCCCGCGACTGGGAATGCTACTGCGGTAAGTACAAGCGCGTGCGCTTCAAGGGCATCATCTGTGAGCGTTGTGGCGTCGAGGTGACCCGCGCCAACGTTCGCCGTGAGCGCATGGGACACATCGAGCTTGCAGCTCCAGTGACCCACATCTGGTACTTCAAGGGCGTTCCATCGCGCTTGGGCTACCTATTGGATCTTGCTCCGAAGGACCTTGAAAAGGTCATTTACTTCGCTGCTTACATGATCACCTCGGTAAACGAGGACCGCCGCCACGCCGAATTGCCTAACCTGCAGGCCCAGCATGATCTGGAACTGCGCAACCTGGCTAATAACGCTGAAGCAGACAAGAAGGCTATTGCCGCTGAGCTCGAAACCGAGCTGGAGCGCATGGAAGCCGACGGTGCCAAGGGCGCCGAGCTGAACAAGGCTCGCACCCTGGCAGAGAAGACCGTGCTCCAGATCGACAAGCGTTCAAAGGCTGAAGCCGAACGTCTGCGTGCCGTCTGGGAACGCTTCAAGGGGCTGAAGGTCGCTGACCTCGAAGGCGACGAAGGCCTGTACCGCACCATGCGTGAAAAGTACGGACTGTTCTTCGAAGGCTCCATGGGTGCCGAGGCAATCCAGAAGCGCCTGCAGAACTTCGACCTTGCGGCCGAGGCTGAACTGCTCAAGCAGATCATCGACGAGGGCAAGGGCCAGAAGAAGGCTCGTGCACTGAAGCGCCTGAAGGTTGTTAACGCCTTCCTGGTCAACGAGAACTCGCCTGAGGGCATGGTTCTGGATGCAGTTCCGGTGATCCCACCAGAGCTTCGCCCAATGGTTCAGCTCGACGGTGGCCGTTTTGCTACCTCGGACCTGAACGACCTGTACCGCCGCGTGATCAACCGCAACAACCGCCTGAAGCGTCTGCTTGATCTTGGTGCTCCCGAGATCATCGTGAACAACGAAAAGCGCATGCTTCAGGAAGCTGTTGACTCCCTGTTCGACAACGGCCGTCGTGGCCGTCCGGTCACCGGACCGGGTAACCGCCCGCTGAAGTCGTTGAGCGATATGCTCAAGGGCAAGCAGGGTCGTTTCCGTCAGAACCTGTTGGGTAAGCGTGTTGACTACTCGGGCCGTTCGGTCATCGTTGTCGGTCCGCAGCTGAAGCTGCACCAGTGCGGTCTGCCTAAGCAGATGGCCTTGGAGCTCTTCAAGCCGTTCGTGATGAAGCGCCTGGTTGACCTCAACCACGCACAGAACATCAAGAGCGCTAAGCGTATGGTCGAGCGTTACCGTCCACAGGTTTGGGATGTTCTCGAAGAGATCATCACCGAGCACCCGGTACTGCTTAACCGTGCACCTACCCTGCACCGTTTGGGCATCCAGGCGTTCGAACCACAGCTGGTTGAAGGTAAGGCATTGCAGCTGCACCCACTGGTTTGTGCTGCCTTCAACGCCGACTTCGACGGTGACCAGATGGCAGTCCACCTGCCGCTGAGCCCAGAAGCACAGGCCGAAGCCCGCATCTTGATGTTGTCCTCGCACAACATTCTGAAGCCTTCGGATGGCCGCCCGGTTGCTCTTCCTTCACAGGATATGATCATCGGTCTGCACCACTTGACCACCAAGCGTGCCAACGAAGCTGGCGCAGGACGCACCTTCACCTCGGTTGCCGAAGCCATAATGGCAATGGACCTGCGTGAACTGCACCTGAACGCCCCGATCAAGATTCGTGTTCCGAACTTCGTTCCTTCTGACGAGCAGCCTGCTCCAGAAGGCTGGGAGCCAGGTACCGAAGCACTTCTGGAGACCTCGCTGGGCCAGGTGTTGTTCAACGACACCCTGCCAGCGGATTACCCATGGGTGGCACAGGTTGCCGGCAAGGATGCACTCTCGGAGATCGTCAACGATCTGGCAGAGCGCTACCCGAAGATCGCTGTGGCAGAAACCTTGGATAACCTCAAGGATTCCGGTTTCTACTGGGCAACCCGCTCGGGCGTCACCGTGGCCATCTCGGACATTACCTCGAATATGGACAAGGCAGCCATCTTGGCTCCTTACGAGGTTCGTGCCGCGAAGGTCCAGGCTTCGTTCGATAAGGGCCTGATCGCCGATACCGAGCGCCGCCAGGACCTGATCGACATCTGGACCAAGGCTACCGATGAGGTTGCCGAGGCAATGAAGAACGGTATGGAAGAGCTGAACACCATTAACCGTATGGTGACCTCCAAGGCTCGTGGTAACTACCTGCAATTGCGTCAGATTGCCGGTATCCGTGGCCTGGTGTCCAACCCTAAGGGTGAAATTATTCCTCGCCCGATTAAGTCTTCGTACCGCGAAGGCCTGTCGGTTTTGGAGTACTTCATTGCTACTCACGGTGCCCGTAAGGGTCTGGCCGATACCGCGTTGAAGACCGCTAACTCCGGTTACCTGACCCGTCGTCTGGTCGACGTTTCACAGGATGTCATCGTGCGCGAAGAAGACTGTGGCACCCGCCGCGGTCTGACCGTGCCGATCGCCAACAACTCCGTTGGTGTACGCATGATGCACGAGACCGTCGAGAACTCGGCGTACACCCGTACGCTGGCTACCGACGCCAAGGACGCTCACGGCAAGGTTCTGGCAGAAGCCGGTTCCGACGTGGGCGACGTGCTCATCGACCAGCTGTACGCAGCCGGTGTTGACGAGATCCGCGTTCGCTCCGTGCTGACCTGTGATTCTGCCGTTGGTACCTGTGCACTGTGCTACGGCCGTTCGCTGGCCAGCGGCAAGACCGTTGACATTGGTGAGGCCGTGGGCATTATCGCCGCACAGTCCATCGGTGAGCCTGGTACTCAGCTGACCATGCGTACCTTCCACACCGGTGGTGTTGCATCGGCTGATGATATTACCCAGGGTCTGCCTCGTATCCAGGAGCTCTTCGAAGCCCGTACCCCTAAGGGTGTGGCTCCGATGTCCGAGGTCACCGGTCGCGTGTCGATCGAGGACGACGAGAAGCAGCTACGTGTTGTAGTCACTCCAGACAACGGCGACGAGAAGCAGGCCTACCCGGTTCTGCGTCGTTCGCGCCTGTTGGTTGAAGAGGGCGAAAACATCATTGCCGGTACACAGCTGACCAGCGGTACCCTGGATCCGAAGCAGGTTCTTCGAGTCCTGGGCCCACGTGAAGCACAGAAGTTCCTGGTCCGCGAGGTCCAGGACGTGTACCAGTCACAGGGTGTAGGCATCCACGATAAGCACGTGGAAGTTATCGTCCGTCAGATGCTGCGTCGCGTCACCGTCATTGAGTCCGGCGAAACTGAATTGCTGCCAGGCGAGTTGGCTGACCGTTCGCGCTTCACCGCTGCGAACAAGAAGGCCGTCACCGAAGGTAAGCGTCCAGCTGCCGGTCGTGACGAAATGATGGGTATTACCAAGGCATCGCTTGCCACCGATTCATGGCTCTCGGCTGCTTCCTTCCAGGAAACCACCCGCGTGCTGACTCAGGCTGCGATGGAAGGTAAGGAAGATCCACTGCTGGGTCTGAAGGAGAACGTGATCATCGGTAAGCTGATCCCAGCCGGTACCGGCCTGGATCGCTACACCCAGATCAACGTTGAGCCAACCGACGAAGCAAAGGCAACTTTGTTCACCGGTTCCTCGGCATTCTCCTCGGGACTGTACGACGATGCTCTGGAAGGCAACCTTTCGCCAGAATTCCAGGCCATCTCGATGGATGACTACGACCATGGTTCAGACTTCCGCTAAACACGGATGCTTGACTAGTTAGTCAATACGCCCGCCGGTACCTTTTGGTATCGGCGGGCGTTCCTTTTAATACCTGACAAAGAGGAGATAAGTCATTTGGGAGAGTTCTCAACTAGGGCTTAGTCTGGGAATTGTGCACCGAGGTTCAGCCTGTGGTCATCTGCGGTATGGCCGGCGTTCAGCTTAGCTGGTTATGCTCGGGTGATAGGTGAGATAGCTTACTGAACCTAGAGCGATGGCGGATTAATGCTAGACTGAAAGCAATTGTTTTAGGTGTGGCAAAATGGACTCAGTCCGGGTTGCGGGCAGGTTGCGCAACAAATGCCACACTTTCGCACGCCTAGGGGCATTTTACCCTGTGGCTGTAAAGCAAGCAGCTAGCTCCATGATTTGGCAGATTCCTGTCCGGTTGTGGTGCCGACAAACTTAGACAATGGAAGGACACGAAAGTGCCTACTATTCAGCAGCTGGTCCGTAAGGGCCGCTCGCCTAAGGTCGTCAAGACCAAGGCTCCTGCCCTCAAGGGCAACCCAATGCGCCGTGGCGTGTGCACTCGTGTGTACACCACCACCCCGAAGAAGCCTAACTCGGCTCTGCGTAAGGTCGCACGTGTGCGCCTTGCCGGTGGCATCGAAGTTACCGCTTACATTCCAGGTGTCGGACACAACCTGCAGGAACACTCCATCGTGCTCGTTCGCGGTGGTCGTGTAAAGGACCTTCCAGGTGTTCGTTACAAGATTGTACGTGGTGCTCTGGATACTCAGGGTGTTAAGGACCGCAAGCAGGCTCGTTCCCGCTACGGTGCAAAGAAGGATGGTAAGTAATGCCTCGTAAGGGTCCGGCGCCAAAGCGCCCACTAGTTTCTGATCCAGTCTTCGAATCCCCATTGGTCACTCAGCTGATCAACAAGGTTCTCGTAGACGGCAAGAAGTCCACTGCAGAGCGCATTGTTTACGGCGCACTCGAAGGTGCCGCTGCAAAGTCCGGCGCCGACGCTGTTTCGACTCTCAAGAAGGCCATGGATAACATCCGCCCGGCCCTTGAGGTTCGTTCACGCCGCGTTGGTGGCGCGACCTACCAGGTTCCTGTTGAGGTCAAGCCAGGCCGTGCAACCGCACTAGCTCTTCGCTGGTTGGTTGGCTACTCGAAGGCTCGTCGCGAGAAGACCATGATCGAACGTTTGATGAACGAGATCTTGGACGCCTCGAACGGTCTGGGTGCCGCTGTGAAGCGTCGCGAAGACACTCACAAGATGGCCGAGTCCAACAAGGCCTTCGCTCACTACCGCTGGTAAGAAACGCTTGGAAGTGCTGGGTGTCAACAGGCATCCAGCATTCCTTGCCTCACCTTTAAGGGAGACAACGTGGCACAGGACGTGCTTACTGACCTGAATAAGGTCCGAAATATCGGCATCATGGCCCACATCGATGCTGGTAAAACCACTACTACTGAGCGCATCCTTTTCTACACGGGTGTAAATCACAAGCTCGGCGAGACACACGATGGTGCCTCGACTACCGACTGGATGGAACAGGAAAAGGAACGCGGCATTACTATCACGTCTGCCGCCGTGACCTGCTTCTGGAACAACAACCAGATCAACATCATTGACACCCCTGGCCACGTTGACTTCACCGTTGAGGTGGAGCGCTCGCTTCGCGTGCTCGATGGCGCCGTTGCAGTATTCGATGGCAAGGAAGGCGTTGAGCCTCAGTCCGAGACCGTATGGCGTCAGGCTGACAAGTACAACGTTCCACGCATCTGCTTCGTCAACAAGATGGACAAGATGGGTGCAGACTTCTACTTCACCGTAGAGACCATCGTGAAGCGCCTTGGCGCTAAGCCATTGGTTATGCAGCTGCCTATCGGCTCCGAGCATGAATTTGTCGGTGTCGTTGACCTGATGACCATGAAGGCATTCGTCTGGGAAGGCGACTCCAAGGGTGACGTCACCATGGGTGCCGCGTACGAGACTCGCGAAATTCCTGCAGACATGCTGGAAAAGGCCGAGGAATACCGCGCCAAGCTGGTTGAGGACGTCGCTGAGGGCTCTGACGAGCTCATGGAGAAGTTCCTCGAAGGCGAAGAGATCAGCAATGACGAGCTCAAGGCCGGCATTCGCAAGATGGTCATCAACTCGGAGATCTACCCAGTTTACTGTGGTTCGGCCTTCAAGAACCGCGGCGTGCAGCCTATGCTCGACGCCGTGATTGACTTCCTGCCAAACCCAATGGACGTCGGCGTAACCATCGGCCACGATCCAAAGAACGAAGAAGTTGAGCTCACTCGCGAGCCTACCGAGGACGCACCGTTCTCGGCTCTGGCCTTCAAGATTGCCGCTCACCCATTCTTCGGTCAGCTGAACTTCATCCGCGTGTACTCGGGCAAGGCAACTTCAGGTACCCAGTTGCTCAACTCGACGAAGCAGAAGAAGGAACGCGTTGGCAAGCTCTTCCAGATGCACGCCAACAAGGAACAGCCGGTAGACGAGATCCACGCAGGTCACATCTACGCCGTGATCGGCCTGAAGGATACCACCACCGGTGATACCCTTTGCGATCCAGCGAACCCGATTGTGCTTGAGTCGATGTCGTTCCCAGCACCAGTGATCTTCGTGGCCATCGAGCCTAAGACCAAGGGTGACCAGGAGAAGCTGTCGACCGCTATCCAGAAGCTGTCTGCAGAAGATCCAACCTTCACCGTTTCGTTGAACGATGACACCGGCCAGACCGAAATCGGCGGCATGGGCGAGCTTCACCTGGATATCCTGGTGGACCGCATGAAGCGCGAATTCCGCGTGGAAGCCAACGTTGGTAAGCCACAGGTTGCATACCGCGAAACCATCAAGACTGCTGTGGATAAGGTTGACTTCACCCACAAGAAGCAGACCGGTGGTTCGGGCCAGTTCGCAAAGGTCCAGGTTGCATTCGAACCTCTCGAGGTTGTCGACGGCGTGAACTACGAGTTCAAGAACGCTGTCACCGGTGGCCGTATTCCTCGTGAATACATTCCATCCATCGATGCCGGTATCCAGGACGCCATGCAGTACGGTATCCTCGCCGGTTACCCAATGGTTGGCGTGAAGGCTACCGTCCTCGACGGTGCTTACCACGATGTTGACTCCTCGGAAATGGCGTTCAAGATCGCTGGCTCACAGGTATTCAAGGAAGGCGCACGCCGCGCTAACCCAATCCTGCTTGAACCACTGATGAGCGTCGAAGTTCGTACCCCGGAAGAGTACATGGGCGACGTTATCGGCGACCTGAACTCCCGCCGTGGCTCGATCCAGGAAATGTCTGACGCAGCCGGCGTGAAGGTTATCAATGCCTCCGTGCCACTGTCGGAGATGTTCGGTTACATTGGTGACCTGCGCTCGAAGACCCAGGGTCGCGCAGTTTACTCGATGACCTTCAACAGCTACTCTGAGGTCCCGAAGGCAGTTGCCGAAGAGATCATCCAGAAGGCCCGCGGCGAGTAATCGTCTAGGAACCAAACTTGGCCGTGACCCCGCCCGTGTGGGGGAGTGGCCGATCGCGAAGCCGGCTTTATTGCCAATGAAGCCGGCCTCGCAAACGGCCAACGAGGGATTTGCATCACATGCAGGGCCCGCGCAGGACCGAAATTTTTTATATTTATCCAAGCCCCCAGTAGACTAATTTCAGTTCGTTTGCGAACCGCGCAAACGAAAGTAAGTCTTCTGTAAACGTTTCTAGGAGGAACCTGTGGCAAAGGCAAAGTTCGAGCGGACCAAGCCGCACGTCAACATCGGCACCATTGGTCACGTTGACCACGGTAAGACCACGTTGACCGCTGCCATCTCCAAGGTACTTGCTGACAAGTACCCAGATGTCAACGAGCAGCGCGACTTCGCGTCGGTTGACTCGGCTCCAGAAGAGCGCCAGCGCGGTATTACCATCAATATCTCGCACGTTGAGTACCAGACCCCGAGCCGTCACTACGCACACGTAGACGCTCCAGGCCACGCTGACTATGTCAAGAACATGATCACCGGTGCTGCTCAGATGGACGGCGCAATCCTCGTGGTTGCCGCTACTGACGGCCCAATGGCTCAGACCCGCGAGCACGTTCTGCTGGCCCGCCAGGTTGGTGTTCCAACCTTGATGGTCGCACTGAACAAGTCGGACATGGTTGAGGACGAGGAGCTCCTGGAGCTCGTCGAAATGGAAGTTCGTGAACTTCTTTCCTCGCAGGGCTTCGATGGCGATGACGCTCCAGTGGTACGCGTTTCGGGCCTGAAGGCTCTGGAAGGCGATCCAGAGTGGACCAAGTCCATCGAGGATCTGATGGATGCTGTCGATACCTACATCCCGAACCCAGTTCGTGATCGCGACAAGCCATTCCTGATGCCAATTGAAGATGTCTTCACCATCACCGGTCGCGGTACCGTTGTAACCGGTCGCGCCGAGCGTGGCACCCTGAAGATCAACTCGGAGGTCGAAGTTGTCGGCATCCGTCCGATCCAGAAGACCACCGTTACCGGTATCGAGATGTTCCACAAGCAGCTTGACGAAGCATGGGCCGGCGAGAACTGTGGCCTGCTGCTTCGCGGTCTGAAGCGCGACGATGTCGAGCGTGGACAGGTTATCGTAGCCCCGGGCTCGATCACCCCACACACCGGCTTCGATGCCAACGTCTACATCCTGTCGAAGGACGAAGGCGGACGTCACAACCCGTTCTACTCGAACTACCGTCCGCAGTTCTACTTCCGCACCACCGACGTCACCGGCGTCATCACGTTGCCAGAAGGCACCGAGATGGTTATGCCTGGCGACAACACCGAAATGTCGGTTGAGCTGATTCAGCCAATCGCCATGGAAGAGGGCCTCGGCTTCGCTATCCGCGAAGGCGGCCGCACCGTTGGTTCGGGCAAGGTCACCAAGATCACCAAGTAGTTCGCTGCTAATGATCTAGACCGACTGGTCTGACATAAAAGATCTCCACTGCTTCTCCGGAAGCAGTGGAGATCTTTTTGCTTAACCATGCGTCTTACTTCGCAAGTATATCTAGACAGTGGTCTAATTGGAGGAGTTGATATCCCATGACGGGCTCATCTAGTTAAGGGCGAAGTATGTTCTGGTTCATCGTAGTGCTCTTGCTCTTGGCGTTAAGCTTTCTAATCGGATATCGAGTCGGTAAAAAGAAGCAGTCCACCGATGCCCAAGCCAAACAGCAGGCCTGGCAAGAAGGTTATAACGCAGCCGCCAGCTATGCAGCGCGCGAGGCCAGGCAAGCGGCGCCGGCAGCTGTCCAGCTGCCACAGCCTGCCAGCAACGGACCGCCAACAGTTCAGCCGCTAATCGAGCGGACAGCGAATGATCCGGCGCCAAGCCTGCCCGCAGGCGTTTCTGCGCAGCTGGCGGTTAAGCCTGCTGCTCCGCTAGCGCCGGCACGTCCGGTCAAGGTCCTCACCGCACGCGAACGAGAACTACGCAATATCAACGTCACGCTGTACGTAGCGGCTCTGCTCATCGTGGCCGCCGCAGCGCTCTTCCTCAGCTTCGCTTTGCCACCGCTTCCAAAACTCATCGCGCTGTTCATGCTCGCCGCAGCCTTCTACGGCGTAGGTCTCTACGTGCATGCGGCCAAGGAAAACCTCAAACCTGCTGCCAGCGCATTCGCCGGAACCGGTCTGGCCTTGCTTCCGCTCTCGGGGATCGCCACCTACCAGACGCTGCCGCTTTCTGCCCCGGTGGTATGGCTGGTTTTCTCGCTCATCGGTACACTCGCCGTCGCTTTTGCCACGGTCCGTTTACGTTCCCGGGTGCTCGCGTGGCTTGCAGTGTTCGTCTTGGTCTCCACCACCATGGCTTGCGCGGCTACGGTGCAACGCGGCATCTTGTTCTATCTGCTCTTCCTGCTGGTGCTCTCGGTGGTCTTGCTTGTGCTGGCCGTGCGCAGTCAAAAGGTCCGTTCCTCTCTGTTCTATTCGGCGGTCTTCGCCACCGGGCAGCTTCTGCCGTTGCTAGTGCTCGGCCTGGCATTGATCATGTACGGTTCGTTGAACCCACGCGATCTGCTCTGGGTCTTCTTCCTGGTTACCGCGCACCTGCTTCTGGCAATTCGGCTTATTGAGCAGTTCAGGTTGTACCGGCTCTATGCGGCCCGAGTGACCTTCATGCTGCTGATCTTTGCTACCGGCAATTATCTGGGAATGGAATCACACATCACCTGGGCAGTCAGCGCTGTGCTGTGGGCCGGGCAGGGGTTCGCCCTCACGCACTTTGCCCGTGGCTACCGCCAGCTCTTCCAAGTTCCTGCCAGCTGGTGGCGGACCGAACGCATTGCAATGTGGGCGCTGGTCATTGGCTCAGCGCTCGCAGCCTTGGTGCAAGCCGCTTTACCACTGGTGCCTTGGTGGTACGCGGTGCTGTTGATTCCCGTGCTGCAGGTATTCACGCTCAATGCACTGCGCCAGCGGGGAAAGATTGAAGCCGTCGCCTTGGTCATGCTGGCGCTGCTAGCCATGACGGCCAGCGGTCTATTCGCGTGGCGGGTGCTGCCGGCTTTGGCGGTAGCTCTTATTGGGCTGACCCTTGCGTTCCGCAATGAAACACAGGGTCGCTGGCACCTTGTTTTGGACCTGACCCGCTGGCTTGGCGTACTGGTCTTCGGCGGTTTTGTGGGCCGGGCACTGCAAGAACTGCTGACCGGGTATGGACAGCAAACGGCTGCGGCGCCAGGCTACGGCCGCGCTGCAGTGGAGTTCGATGCCTTGAACTTAGCCTGGGTGGTGGGTTTATGGCTGCCGCTTTTTGCACTGTGGCTGTTCTCGACCCTTCGAAGAAAAGGCCAGGCTCCGGCCACACGCGAAGACCTCATTCATTTTGGTGCCTCGGTGCTGCTTGCGGTGATGACGCTCAGTTACGTCGTGTCGCTGCATCACCCGGTGGCCGTGCACGAGGAAGCAAGCTTCCTGACGCTGAATGCAGGAATCTGGCTTGGGTTTGGGATCATCCTTGCACTAGTCAATGTGATCCTGGCAGGGTGGCGCCTGGACAGCCACGGCCAACAGCGCGATGCGCAAATACTGCGCATCATGGTGTTGGCCGCCAGCGCCGCGCTGCTGATTTTCAGTTTCCAAGGATCAGCGCTCATCGTGGTCATTGTTGGGCTGGCAAATCTGGGCTTCTATTTGCTCAATGCGCGCAAGGTCCACGCGCCGCATTGGAAAACGGTCTACGCAGCCGCAGCGCAACTGACCTTCAGCGTTTGCATCTGGTGGTTCGCGAACTTCTTCGACTTTGACTACTCAGGGCGCTTTGCGCTGATGATAGTTTCGGTGATGCTCCCGCAGCTGGTCCGCTTGTTCCTGGTGATGCGTGCAAAGCGTCCACTGAGCCAAGAAATGCGTTGGGTTACCGTAGGCCTTGTCTGCCTGTTGCCGTTGGTCTTGCTCGCGGGCGATTTAGGCTTCGCATCATTTGATCGCGGCACCATGCTGCTCGGGATCTGTTTGTGGATTATTCACTCGGTGAAGGGCTTCTATGCACTGAGAAAACAAACGCAGCATGCAGAGTTCCTCTTGTTCGCGTCGGTGATCGGGCTGTGCGCGCTGATCTATATTCAAGGTATTCAAAGCTTCGAAGTAACCGGGTGGATTCACGGGCCTTGGTGGTCTGCACAGGTGGCACAAATCCTGCTGCTCACCGTGGCACTGCTGGCAGTTGGCACGCAATGGCTTTTGAGGATTTCATCCACGCTGCGCTTCGCCCCGGTCTTTGGCACACTCTTTGCCTTGCTGACCATCACTCTGATCACTACCGGTGCTGGCTGGACCGCGTTGGTGCTGCTGGTTGGCGCGGGGCAACTCGGACTTTTGGTGCATACTCGGAAGATCGCATGGGTGGCAGCCGGTTCCAGTGCGGCGCTGCTCGGCGCCGTTGGCCAAGGTCTTGCCTACTGGCGTGAAGGATCTAGGTTCAGCCTGCAGCCATGGATGGACCCTACCTGGCAGCTGCTGCTCACCGCGATTGTGCTGCTGGTAATTTCGCTGCTGCATGGCAGGTTCGCGGAGCCGGTGCCCCACTACCCGGGAGGCGTGCACTCTTCCAAGGACGTTGCGGGACAAGCCGCCCGGGTTTATTTCGCTGCAATGATTCTCAGCACGGCAGCCGCCGGTCTGCTGGTGCACTTCAACGATCTGCGCACCGCATGGATTATCGCCGGCGCGCTGCTGATCTTTGCCGCCGGTGCCGTGGTCAGGTTCTTCGAATTACCTGCGCGCTGGCAGCTGTTGGGGAGCGACGCGCTCATAGCGCTCGGTGGGCTGCTGGCCTTCAGCGGTTATGTTCAGATTCGCCAGATGCCTGTTCTCAGTGTCTTCTTCCTGTACTTCACGGTGCTTGCGATTATTCTGGCCGCGCGGCACTTCATGGGCAAACGAGGTCCTGCAGCCCAGCAGTATGTGATAACCGCTGCGGTCCTGGCCTCGCTCACGCAGATTAGCACCTTGCTAGACGGAAATGGATTCGCGCAGGTGTTTAGCCTGTTCTTCTTTGCCGCCTTGATTGTCCTGGGACTCAAGCTTGGACAGAAACGCTGCATCTGGTGGGGTGCGATTGCCATTACCGTGGCCGTGCTGTGGTTCCTGCGTTACCTGGCTTTCCTCTGGCTGGTGCTTGCCGGGGTTGGGTTGATTGTGGCTGCGGTATTGAAGCTGATCCGGGTGGAACGCAAACCACGCGGCGATGAGCAACCAGTCCAAACCCGCGCTGAGTTCGGCCGGGATGAAAATTCTCGGCCAGATCAAGACAATTTGAACTCGTGAGGTCAAGATCACGGCGCTAAATCAGTACAAAAGATTTGCGCGAGGGCGGTCGACCTGTCAGACTAGATAAGTTGCTTGATTGCAACCCGATCCCCGTCAGGGGTAATCGGAAATGGTTTGTTCGACAGGGATCGACTCTCACGCAGGATAATGCCTGGGGTTCGGGATCGATACAACGGTGACAAACTATAAGACCTTCGCACAAAGTGAAAACTATGTCGGAACTGTCGTGACTGAAAATTTCACGACACGCCCGACCGCGGGGGTCGGAGCCACCTGCGGGTGAGGAACCCGGATCTAATCCGGATTCAGTCGCAGCGTAAGGCGTGCCGGTTCGCAAGAACCCGTATATAGGCACAGTAATTTTTGATAGTGCTAACAGGAAGAGGCATGACGCCATGGCGGGACAGAAAATCCGCATCCGGCTGAAGTCGTATGACCACGAGGTCATTGACGTTTCTGCTCGGAAGATCGTTGAGACGGTCACGCGCGCAGGCGCAACCGTAGTCGGCCCAGTGCCGCTGCCAACGGAAAAGAACGTGTACTGCGTTATCCGTTCGCCACACAAGTACAAAGACAGCCGTGAGCACTTCGAAATGCGCACGCACAAGCGTCTGATCGACATTGTTGATCCGACCCCGAAGGCCGTAGATTCGCTGATGCGTCTCGATCTGCCAGCGGATGTCAACATCGAAATCAAGCTTTAAGGGGAGGTGGCGAGAAAACTATGACCGCAACCCGCAATGTAAAGGGCCTGCTGGGCACGAAGCTCGGCATGACCCAGGTTTGGGATGAAAACAACATTCTGATCCCAGTCACCGTCGTGCAGGCTGACAGCAACGTTGTCACCAAGCTAGTTAATGCAGAACGTGACGGCTACACCGCAGTTCAGATCGGCTACGGCCAGATCGACCCACGCAAGGTCACCAAGCCACTGGCTGGTCACTTTGAAGCTGCCGGCGTGACCCCACGTCGACACCTGGTGGAACTGCGTACCGAAGACGTCGCAGAGTACACCGCAGGACAGGAACTATCCGTAGAGCTGTTCAACGCTGGCCAGAAGGTCGATGTTGTTGGCACCTCGAAGGGTAAGGGTTTCGCTGGCGTTATGAAGCGCCACGGATTCCACGGTGCTCCTGCATCCCACGGTGCTCACAAGAACCACCGTAAGCCAGGTTCCATCGGCGGCGCATCGACCCCAGGTCGCGTTTTCCGTGGACAGAAGATGGCTGGTCGTATGGGTGCTGAGCGCGTAACCACTCAGAACCTGACCATTCACGCTATCGACGCTGAGAAGAACCTCCTGCTGATCAAGGGTGCCGTTCCAGGCGCCCGCGGTCGCGTCGTTCTCGTACGCACCGCCGTGAAGGGAGCATAAGTAAATGACTAAGGCACTTAACGTCGAACTGCCAGAGAGCATCTTCGCCGTACAGACCAACGTCCCACTGCTGCACCAGGTTGTTGTTGCACAGTTGGCTGCTGCCCGTCAGGGTACCCACAAGACCAAGGACCGCTCGGAAGTTTCCGGCGCCGGTCGCAAGCCGTTCAAGCAGAAGGGTACCGGCCGCGCCCGTCAGGGTTCGATCCGTGCTCCACACATGACCGGCGGTGGCATTGTCCACGGTCCAACCCCACGCGATTACTCGCAGCGTACCCCGAAGAAGATGAAGGCTGCTGCACTGCGCGGCGCTTTGTCTGATCGTGCACGCTTCGATCGTGTTCACGTGATCGAGAACCTGGTTTCTGGCGAAACGCCATCGACCAAGGAAGCTCTGGCTACCTTGCGTTCGCTGACCGAACGTAAGAACCTGCTCGTCGTCATTGACCGCGCAAACGATGTTGCTGCCCTTTCGGTACGCAACCTTGATTCTGTGCACGTTCTATACGTCGACCAGTTGAACACCTACGATGTTCTGGTTTCGGATGACGTAGTCTTCACCAAGGCTGCCTTCGAAGCACTGGTCCAGAAGGAGGAAGCCAAGTAATGAGCATCTTCTCAAAGGCTCCGCACGACGTGGTCATCGCACCAGTCGTATCGGAAAAGAGCTACGGCCTAATCGATGAAGGTCAGTACACCTTCTTGGTTGACCCACGTTCAAACAAAGCGGAAATCAAGAATGCCGTTGAAGCTATCTTCAACGTCAAGGTTGAGTCCGTAAACACCATGAATCGAACCGGTAAGCGCAAGCGCACCAAATTCGGGTGGGGTGCACGCAAGGATACCAAGCGTGCAATCATCACTTTGAAAGAAGGATCGATTGACATCTTCGGCGGTCCGCTTTCCTAAGCGGAGACCACTTTAACGAGGAATTTAAATAATGGGAATTCGTAAGTACAAGCCAACTACCCCGGGTCTTCGCGGCTCGTCGGTAGCTGACTTCGCAGAAATCACCCGATCGACTCCGGAAAAGTCACTGGTTCGTCCACTCACCAAGACTGGCGGCCGTAACAACTCCGGTAAGATCACCACCCGGCACAAGGGTGGCGGACACAAGCGTGCCTACCGCGTCATCGACTTCCGTCGTCATGACAAAGATGGCGTTCCGGCAACCGTTGCTCACATCGAGTACGATCCGAACCGCACCGCACGTATCGCTTTGCTCCACTACATTGATGGAACCAAGCGCTACATCGTGGCACCGAACAACCTCAAGCAGGGCGACAAGGTCGAGGCCGGCCCAGCAGCGGATATCAAGCCAGGTAACAACCTGCCGCTTCGTAACATCCCTGTTGGTTCAGTTATCCACGCTGTCGAGTTGCGCCCAGGCGGTGGCGCCAAAATGGCTCGCTCCGCTGGCTCATCGATCCAGCTGGTAGCTCGTGAAGGCCGCTTCGCGCAGTTGCGTCTGCCATCGGGCGAAATCCGCAACGTTGATGTGCGCTGCCGCGCAACCATCGGCGAAGTTGGTAACGCTGAGCAGATCAACATCAACTGGGGTAAGGCTGGCCGTATGCGCTGGAAGGGCGTTCGCCCAACCGTGCGTGGCGTTGCCATGAACCCAATTGATCACCCGCACGGTGGTGGCGAGGGTAAGACGTCCGGTGGACGTCACCCAGTCAACCCGAACGGTAAGCGCGAGGGTCGTACTCGTCGTCCAAATAAGGAAAGCGACAAGCTCATTGTGCGTCGTCGCAAGACCGGCAAGAACAAGCGATAGGAGCCTGGAAACATGCCACGCAGCCTGAAGAAAGGCCCCTTCGTCGATCAGCACCTCTTCCTAAAGGTCGAAGCTGAGAACGAAAAGGGCACCAAGAACGTCATCAAGACGTGGTCCCGCCGTTCGATGATCATCCCGGACATGCTGGGACACACCATCGCCGTGCACGACGGTCGTAAGCACATTCCTGTGTTTGTTACCGAATCAATGGTCGGTCACAAGCTCGGAGAGTTTGCATTGACCCGCACGTTCCGTGGCCACGTGAAGGACGACAAGAAGGGCAAGCGTCGCTAGGTCCCGCAAGGGATCTAGAGATGCTTAGCACTTCTTCGAAAGACGAGAGAAGGAAAGCAATGGAAGCCAAGGCAATTGCGCGCCATATCCGCGTGACGCCTATGAAGGCCCGGCGCGTCGTCAACCTTGTTCGTGGTCTACAGACGAACGAAGCGCTGGCTATCTTGAAGTTTGCCCCACAGGCAGCTTCGGAGCCAGTGTACAAGGTTGTCGCATCGGCAGTGGCTAACGCCCGTGCCGCCGCGGACCGCGCAGGTGAAGCATTCAATGAGGACGAGCTGATCATCAGCGAAGCGTTTGTTGACGAGGGACCGACCATGAAGCGGTTCCAGCCGCGAGCTCAGGGTCGCGCATTCCAGATCAAGAAGCGCACCAGCCACGTCACCGTGGTTGTTTCAACCCCGGAGAAGGGTGGGGAGAACTAAATGGGACAGAAGGTAAACCCGAACGGTTTCCGTCTCGGCATCACCACTGACCACGTTTCGCACTGGTTCGCCGATAGCAGCAAGCCAGGACAGCGCTACGCAGATTACGTAAAAGAAGACGTAAAAATCCGCGCATTGCTGTCTACCGGAATGGATCGTGCAGGCATTGCCCGCGTAGAGATCGAGCGTACTCGTGACCGTGTTCGTGTGGATATCCACACCGCACGTCCGGGCATCGTTATCGGTCGCCGCGGCGCCGAAGCAGATCGCATCCGTGGCGCACTGGAGAAGATGACGGCTAAGCAGGTTCAGCTGAACATCCTCGAGGTCAAGAACCCTGACATGGAGGCCCAGTTGGTCGCCCAGGGCATCGCCGAGCAGCTTGCTTCACGTGTGGCTTTCCGCCGCGCGATGAAGAAGGCAATGCAGTCGGCAATGCGCGCTGGTGCCAAGGGCATCCGCGTTCAGTGCTCCGGTCGACTTGGCGGTGCAGAAATGTCCCGCAAGGAGTTCTACCGCGAAGGCCGTGTGCCGCTGCACACCCTGCGTGCGAACATCGACTTCGGCAAGTTCGAAGCCAAGACCACCTTCGGCCGTATCGGCGTGAAGGTCTGGATCTACAAGGGTGACGTAACCGCCAAGGAACTTGCTGCACAGCAGGCCGCAGCAGCTCCTGCTCGCGGTGGCCGTGGTGGCGCTGGCAACGATCGCCCACGTGGTGGCGAGCGTCGTCGTCGTCCAGAACGTAGCAAGGGCGCTGCAGCTCCGGCTGCGGAAGGAGGACAGGCTTAAATGCTTATCCCACGTCGAGTAAAGTTCCGTAAGCAGCACCACCCAAAGCGCTCCGGCGCTGCCAAGGGCGGAACCACTGTTTCATTCGGTGAATACGGCATTCAGGCTCTTACTCCTGCTTACGTGACCAACCGTCAGATCGAGGCAGCTCGTATCGCGATGACCCGTCACATCAAGCGTGGCGGTAAGGTCTGGATCAATATTTACCCAGACCGTCCACTGACGAAGAAGCCAGCCGAAACCCGCATGGGTTCCGGTAAGGGTTCCCCGGAGTGGTGGGTTGCCAACGTAAAGCCAGGACGCATCTTGTTTGAACTTGATGGCGTCTCAGAAGAGGTAGCTAAAGAGGCATTGCGCCTAGCAATCCACAAGCTGCCATTGAAGGCACGTATCGTGCGTCGTGAGGGTGGTGAATAGGGATGGCTATTGGTTCTAAGGATCTAAGCGTCGAGTCCCTGGACGGCTTCGATAATGCTCGTTTGAACGAGGAATTGAAGAAGGCCAAGGCAGAACTGTTCAACCTGCGTTTCCAGTCGGCTACCGGCCAGCTAGAGACTCACGGCAACCTGAAGTCCATCAAGCGCGATATCGCACGCATTTACACTGTAATGCGTGAGCGTGAACTGGGTCTTCGTCAGGAAGTCGTTGTCCCGGTTGAAGAGACCAAGAAGGGCAAGGAAGCCAAGTAATGAGCGAGAAGGATAACGCCGTGGATGCAGCTGTAGAGCGCAACGACCGCAAGACCCTCCGTGGTTACGTGGTTTCCGACAAAATGCAGAAGACCATCGTCGTTGACGTTGAGGACCGTGTTAAGCACGCCCTTTACGGCAAGGTCATGCGTCGCAACAAGAACGTGAAGGCTCACGACGAGAACAACGAAGCCGGCATTGGCGACTTGGTTGTAATCGCAGAGACTCGCCCATTGTCAGCAGACAAGAACTGGCGTCTCGTTGAGATCGTTGAGAAGGCTAAGTAAGCTTTCTTAGTGATTTCACGGATTACGTGAATAACTGAAAACGCCCCGAACACTTCGCAAGAAGAGTTCGGGGCGTTTTTCTATGTCCGGAAGTGTGAACTTTTCGGCGGGCGAAAGCTAAATACGAGTTGTCCTGGTCTTGAACGTTCCGCAGGCGGTGGCGTAAATCTTCCACGTACCCGCTGCCCGGCCCGCAAGGCAAAGTTATCCAGGGTTTCCATGATGGGAGCAGCGGCACAAATCTTCCGGCCCTTCACCGTAGACGTTCGCGTGAGCATCCCGATAGCTTCCAAGGAAACAATGACAGCCCAAAGTCAGCGCGCTGCGACGCGCACAAGTAGCTCTGAACGCTGCCGGGGTTGATTTGAGCAAGGTGAATTCGCGGAATCTTCCGCAAGTTGACGGTGTCGATATTTCGCAGGCTTATGGAGCCATCGCCATCAAATTGGCTTCACCAAATCCACCAGTTGCCACGGCGAGCCTCCTTTCAGCCTTGATCGAAATCAGCGCGGTCGCGGCATGTTTCGATTAGTCCGGTGGGGTTGATGGGGTCTAGTCCAAAGACCCCGCTCGATAGGCGCTGGGAGTGAATCCGAGTACTTGCCGGAAATCTTTAGTCAGGTGCGCATGATCCGCATATTCGAGCTCTGCCGCGATCTGCGTGATGGATATTTCTGGGTTTTCACGCAGTCGCTGTGCTGCCTCTTGCAACCGGTATCTGCGGATAACGGTCAGCGGGCTAAGCCCGACATACTCAGCGCAGAGCCGCTGCAGGCTGCGTATCGACAGACCTAGTGCGTCTGCCAGTTGAATCACGTTGACGATATCCCGTCTCTCTGCGACCAAGGCCAACATTTTATTGGCGATCAACCCATGTTGGTCTGTGATTGTCACCTTTTGCTCAATCCATCCTGCGAGCAAGTCAACAGCTGAGTTTAGTTGTTCCTGCGTAGCGGACGCGTCCATCAAATGGCGTACCGGTTCTAATAACCCTTCAGCGGCAAGCGTTACTTCACGGCCTAAGACCGTGCGTGGTTCAAAACCGAAGCTCCGGGCGGAGGCAGGTAACAGCAACGCCGCCAGCACCCATCCGCTACCGCTCAAATCTCGATGAGATGCCCCGGTAGAAACTCCGGAGACGGTGACACCCGTCGATTGGATAACTAGGTTCATGCAGGGGAAGGCAAGTAACTCTTGGCGTGAGGTACGGCCCGGCGCGATATCCCAGCGGGCCATCCAGAACCAACCCACCCTCTCGCGCAAATGCTGTGGGGCGAGAATGCGTTGGAACTCTGGCAATCTAGCAGGATACAAAACGCCTCGACGATCAGCCGTGCTGTCCACCGGTGACGACCTTTCAAAGTTGGCGTGAATCTACAAGTCCAAGGGTGCCACAGCAACCTAGAGTGAAGATATGGAAAATCAAGAGGAAAATACCACCGGAGTCACCGGCGCATACACGACCGACGGGATTCCGCTCGGTTCGACTTCGTTGACGCCTTTCTTGGCCATCAAGAACGCGGCGAATGCAGTTGAGTTTTATCGAGATGTTCTGGGTGCGCGGATTGTGGACTGCACCGAGATTGGCGGTGTGATGGTGCACGCTGAACTCGATTTTGGCAATGGAAAACTTCAGCTGGGGGAGCCGAGCCCGGATTACGGTCTGGTGGCGCCACCCGAGCCGCCGAGCGCCTGTTACTCCATGGCGCTGTATTGCTCGAACGTTGATGAACTAGTAGCTCGGGCGCAAGCAGCCGGTGCCACCGTGCGAGAGCCAGCGGGCACCTTCGTCTCCGGGGACCGTTTCGCGTCAATTATTGATCCTTTCGGGGTGCGCTGGTCACTTTTGAGCAGAGTGATAGACCTTTCCGAGGATGAGAGCAAGGAACGCGTTGCGCGGTGGGCTGCTGAACAACAGGGGTAACCGATGTTGAACCGATAAAGTCGACATATGAGAAAAGACGGTCAGCAACAACAGAAGCACACTTTCTTGATTCTGCTGATCGTCATCTCGGCGCTCATCGCCGTCCTGCCGTATGTGCCTTGGTTGGCCGGCGGAATCATTCCTAAGGTTCAAGCCTTTGCCAGTTGGCTGTTGCTCGTCCCTCTCGGGGCTTTGATTTTCACGCTGTTGACGAGGAAACGCAGGACCGCGATAGCAATTGGGGTTCTCTTGTTCATTGGCCTTATTCCGCAGGTGCACATAGCGCCAGCCGGGCCAAGCGAAACGGGCGCTGAGCTACGTGTGCTGAGCTTCAACGCATACCTCGCCGAAGCAAACAGCAATGAACTGGCCGCGCTGATCAAAGACGAACAACCTGACCTTTTGATCTTGGTCGAGACCAGCGAGAGACTGCATCAGGACTTGACGTCTCTTGGTGCGTTGGAAGGCCTGGATTTCAGGACGGCGCCGGCGCCTGCTGGGGGAGTGCGTGACACCGTGATCTTTTCCAAGAACCCGATGACTGAGATTGATTCGGGGCTTAGTGAACGCGACACCGGATGGTTTGCCATGCCAACCGTTGAGGTCGAAGTGGCCCAGCAACGTGTACTGCTTGCCGGGGTGCACGTTTACCCGCCACTGAAAAATGCACAGCAATGGCGCGAAGGTTTGTCGGCCATCGATACGTGGGTTCACGCGCATCCTGAATCTCCGATGATTCTTGCCGGTGATTTCAACTCGACTAGCGGCCACCGACTGTACCGAGATGCCGTGGCAGGTTTGACCGAGGCAAGCGGCTTGCGTCCTCTCGCGACGTGGCCCCGGACAATGCTCCCGTTCCCAGTCATAGAGATAGATCACATTCTCGGACGGGACGTGACATTCGCTCAAACGGGTGCCACACCGATCTCCGGTTCGGATCATCTCGCGGTACATACGACCGCGCGATTTTAATCCCCGAAATGACGCGGTAGATCCCGCCCTGGTGTGACCAACAAACTCGTTTGTACAACTTTGATCTGCGTACTTTCCCCAGTGGTGAAAAGACCTCTATCGGCGAGAACGATAAGAGCGTAATATGATTTATACATTCTGTATAAACGTAGATTGGAGACGTCGTGGAAACCATTCAAAGCCGTCTGTCCCATAACTACGCTGTCCGCGAGTTGAATCGGCTTGAACAGCTTCGGCTTTGCGAGCAGGCGCGCGCCGACGGGCTAACTCAAACCGAAATCGCACATCGGTTGTTTATCTCGCAGCCCGAAGTACATAGAATTCTTCGTAAAATAGAGCTCGTACCGGACCTTCTCCGAAGAACTCCACGTGAAGTTATACTCGATTTCCACGCGGAGAAAATTGACCACGCACAAATGATGACGGAGTTGAGCGGCTGGCCGTTTACGTTCTCCGAAATCGTAGAACCTCATAATCCAGAAGGCCAGGTAAGCCTCGGTAGCTGGGATGACATGACTGACGCTTTTCACAGGGACTTGATCGATGGATCTGACTACCAGACCATCAAAAATGCTGTGTGGCCAAAGAGCAACTAATGAATCCAGCTGACTTGAGTGAAGTGGAAGTAGAACTAAACACACTCACATCGATGGGTTCAGAACTTCACCGTGCAGGTCCGCGGGCTACTTATCGTCCAGACGCGCCGATTTTGGACTCACGGCTGCGCTTTCAGAGAGAACTGCTCGATGAACTTTTTGAAGAGGGACAGCCAGAAGTGGCGAACGACCGATCAGCTGCTGTGACATTCACGGCTGGCCCACCGGGTGCCGGCAAATCAACCGCAGTCCGTGAGCTCAACTTAGCCGAAACTGGATCGCGGGTAATTGATCCTGATGAGATCAAGCTTAGAATTTTGTCCGCCGAGGTGGGCTTCGGCACCTTTGATGACTTGCTTGCACGAACCCTGCGTGATGGCTATCCAATAATGCTCAACGAATTATCTTCGCTTGTTCATAATGAAAGTGTTCTTCTCGCGGATCGCTTGATCGCAAGAAGTTTGGAAGCTCATGAAAATGTCGTGGTCGAAGGGACCTTCTCTTGGCCTGGTCTAAAGGAACGCTACATGCATAGGCTTATGCTTCACGATTACGGTTCTGTGACGCTGCTTTCCATTGAACAGGAACAGAATAAGTGTTTGGCTTCTGCCTACGAACGGTGGGCTCAGGGAAGGATTGCAACGATCGAAGGTCGTGCCAGGGGTGGCGGACGTTTCACGCCGCGAGAGGCGATTACCTCGATTTACCTGGGTGGGTCCCGATATAGCAACTGCAATAAGAACGCGGTGGACTTCTTCAACGATCCTGCTGCAGAGCTGTTTGATCAGATCAGCTTAGTCGTACTTCAAGGAAGGGATGACCGAGAGTATAGGAAGTACCAACGAAGCGTTGGAGAATATCTGACGGAAGTCCCAATTTATTTGTAGCACCCGTCCAGATGAGATTCCTTCTACGAAGCCTAATTTTGAAATAAGCAAGCGAATTCTTAAGCGAGGATGAAAATCGCTCAGATCGAAGCGACGGAATCCAGCCTAAGGGCTCAGCCGAAGCCGATTTGGCCCCTGGTGGGGCTCAGCGCAAAAGCTGCTTACGCCCGAAATTTCGGGATTCTTGGTCACCTTCGGTGTGACCAACAACGCTCAGTTACGCCCTACCACACCATTTCTAAATGATGCCAATCTAGGCTAGACTTGAAAACCTGTGCGCGCTTCATTCGGGGACTATCCACCTTCGGTGTAGTGCAGTGCGGCCTGACACCGTCTTGCCGCGCAGTACAGCCTCGGTATTTTACGCCTCGGCCCTGCCAACAATTGGGATCAGCATTCGGTGCGCCCGCGTCGGTGGGGGTAAGCGATACGTATCGTGGAGACCATATCCGTTCCGCAAGGCTCATTTATGAGAACCAGCGAGACGACAGGAGTAAGCAGTGATTCAGAAAGAGTCGCGACTGAAGGTTGCCGATAACACTGGTGCTAAGGAAATCCTTACCATCAACGTGCTCGGTGGCTCCAAGCGTCGCTACGCAAGCATTGGTGACACTATTGTCGCCACCGTCAAGGATGCAATCCCAGGCGGCAACGTAAAGAAGGGTGACGTCGTCAAGGCCGTCATCGTTCGCACCAAGAAGGAAATCCGTCGTGCAGACGGTTCCTACATCAAGTTCGACGAGAACGCTGCAGTGATCCTCAAGGGTGACGCCGCAGATCCTCGCGGAACTCGTATCTTCGGCCCAGTGGGTCGCGAGCTTCGTGACAAGAAGTTCATGAAGATCGTTTCCCTGGCTCCGGAGGTGCTGTAAGCATGGGTGCAAAGATTAAGAAGGGTGATCTGGTTCAGATCATCTCGGGCAAGGAACGTGGCAAGCAGGGCAAGGTCCTGACTGTCATCACCGCCACTTCGCGCGTACTTGTTGAAGGCGTTAACCGCGTCACCAAGCACACCAAGGCCGGTCAGTCCGAAAACGGAACCACCTCCGGTGGCATCGAGGTTGTTGAGGCACCAGTTCACGTTTCTAACGTGGCAGTGGTTGACCCAGAAACCAAGAAGCCAACCCGCGTTGGTTTCCGCGAGGAAACTGTCGAAAAGAACGGTGTGTCCAAGACTGTGCGCGTCCGTTACGCCAAGGCTTCCGGAAAGGATCTGTAATGACTGAGACAGCCACCAAGATCCAGCCACGTCTGAAGGCTAAGTACGCCGCAGACATCCGCCCTGCATTGCAGGAGCAGTTCAGCTACGGCAACCCAATGCAGGTTCCAACCCTGACTAAGGTTGTTGTGAACATGGGTGTCGGCGAGGCCGCTAAGGATTCGAAGCTTATCGAAGGCGCCGTTCGCGATCTGACCGCAATTACCGGTCAGAAGCCAGTGGTTACCAAGGCTCGCAAGTCGATCGCACAGTTCAAGCTGCGCGAAGGCATGCCAATTGGTACCCACACCACCTTGCGTAATGATCGCATGTGGGAATTCGTTGATCGTTTGATCACCCTGGCACTGCCTCGTATCCGCGACTTCCGCGGTCTGAGCGACCGTCAGTTCGATGGCAATGGCAACTACACTTTCGGTCTGACCGAACAGTCGATGTTCCATGAAATCGATCAGGACAAGATCGATCGCGTGCGCGGTATGGACATCACTGTGGTGACCACCGCCAAATCTGACGATGAAGGCCGTGCCTTGCTCAAGGCTCTGGGCTTCCCGTTCAAGACCTCCAACTAATCTCACTACGTTACAGGTCCGCTAAGGAAACCGTAACGAGGAAGGGCTGAAGCCCACATGTCTATGACAGATCCAGTCGCAGATATGCTGACTCGACTGCGTAACGCTAACTCGGCATACCACGACACTGTGTCGATGCCATCGAGCAAGCTCAAAGTACGCATTGCTAACATCCTCAAGGAACAGGGCTACATTGCCTCGTTCGAGGAAGTTGCAGCAGAAGTCGGCAAGACGCTGACCATCAACCTGAAGTTCGGCCCATCGCGTGAGCGTTCAATCGCTGGCGTACGCCGTATCTCCAAGCCAGGCTTGCGTGTATACGCAAAGTCCACCAACTTGCCTCACGTGCTCGGTGGTCTTGGTATCGCAATCCTGTCCACCTCCTCCGGTCTGCTTACTGACCGTCAGGCTGCAAAGAAGGGCGTAGGTGGGGAAGTCCTCGCCTACGTCTGGTAACGGAAAGGGAGCAACAGACAATGTCACGTATTGGACGTCTTCCGATTACCGTCCCAGCAAACGTTGAGATGAATGTGGATGGCCAGAAGGTCACCGCTAAGGGCCCGAAGGGTGAGCTTTCGCTCATCGTTTCGGCTCCAATCACCGTAGCCAAGGATGAGAACACCGTTACCGTGTCCCGCCCGAACGACAACCGCGAATCGCGTTCGTTGCACGGCTTGAACCGCACCTTGATCAATAACATGATCACCGGTGTGACCACGGGATACGAAAAGAAGCTTGAAATCCACGGTACCGGTTACCGTGTGGTTGCTAAGGGCGCCAGCCTGGAGTTCGCTCTTGGCTTCTCGCACCCAGTTAGCGTCACGGCTCCTGAGGGAATCACCTTTACCGTCGAGGGCAACAACAAAATCACCATCGCTGGTATTGATAAGCAGCACGTCGGTGAAGTTGCCGCTAACATCCGCAAGCTGCGCAAGACCGAGCCTTACAAGGGCAAGGGCATTCGCTACGCTGGCGAGATCATCCGCCGCAAGGTCGGAAAGGCTGGTAAATAATTATGGCTATCGGAATCAAGGGCAAGAGCCGCTCCGCTTCACGCGGACGCCGCCACATCCGTGTGCGCAAGCGCATCGTTGGTACCTCGGTACGCCCACGCCTGGTCATCAACCGCTCGGCTCGTCACATGTTCGTACAGATCGTGGACGACTCACAGGGTCTTACCCTGGCCAGCGCTTCGACCATGGAAGCAGATCTTCGCGCAAGCGATGCAGACAAGACCGCAAAGTCCAAGCGCGTTGGTGAGCTCGTTGCCGAGCGCGCCAAGGCTGCTGGGATTGAAGCAGTTGTCTTCGACCGCGGTGGCAACCGCTACCACGGTCGCGTGGCAGCTATTGCTGACGGCGCACGTGAAGGTGGGCTGGCACTGTGAGCGAAGCTACTAACAAGAAGGAAACTCAGGTGTCTGAAGCTACTGAAGCAGCCTCGACCGCTGCAGCTCCTGCCACGGAAAAGACCGGCGCCGCTCGCGGCGAAGGACGTGGACGTGGTGGAGAAGGCCGTGGCCGTGGCGAGGGTCGTGGCCGTGGCCGCGATTCGAAGGACAGCCGCAACGACGACAAGGACAAGTTCCTTGAGCGCGTTGTAGCTATCAACCGCGTATCCAAGGTCGTCAAGGGTGGTCGTCGCTTCAGCTTCACCGCACTTGTCGTTGTAGGTGACGGCGACGGAATGGTCGGCGTTGGCTACGGTAAGGCCAAGGAAGTTCCAGCAGCTATCGCTAAGGGCGTTGAAGAGGCTAAGAAGTCCTTCTTCCGCGTTCCACGCGTTGGCGGAACCATCCCACACCTGGTCAAGGGTGAGGCCGCCGCTGGCGTCGTCTTGCTCCGTCCAGCTGCCCCGGGTACCGGCGTTATCGCCGGCGGTCCGGTGCGTGCCGTGTTAGAATGTGCTGGTATCCAGGACATCCTTTCGAAGTCGATGGGTTCAAGCAACCAGATCAACATCGTGAAGGGCACCATTGCCGCGCTGAAGGGTCTCGAAGAGCCTGCAGCAGTTGCAGCTCGCCGTGGTCTTCCACTGGACGAAGTTGCTCCAGCATCTATGTTGCGTCACATCCAGACCCAGAAGGCTGGTGCTTAATCAATGGCTAAGAACATTGTTCCAAGCGACGTCACTCTGGAAATCACCCAGATCAAGTCCATCATTGGTGGTAGCCAGGTTCAGCGCGATATCGTTCGCTCGCTGGGTCTGAAGCGTATCGGACACACCGTTGTCCGCACCGCTGACCCTGTGACCGTAGGTATGGTCAACAAGGTCCCGCACCTGTTGAAGGTTGAGGAGGCTAAGTAAAGATGGCTATAAAAGAATCCGCACTTAAGATCCACCACCTGCGTCCTGCTGAAGGTGCCAAGAAAGCTAAGACCCGTGTTGGTCGTGGCGAGGCATCCAAGGGTAAGACTGCAGGCCGTGGTATGAAGGGCACGAAGGCTCGCTACCAGGTCAAGGCAGGCTTCGCAGGTGGACAGCTTCCGCTGCACATGCGTCTGCCAAAGCTGCGAGGCTTCAAGAACCCATTCCGCGTCGAGTACCAGGTTGTAAACCTGGACAAGATCTCGGAATTGTTCCCAGAGGGTGGCGAAGTCACCGTCGAGGCACTTGTTGCTAAGGGCGCAGTTCGCAAGAACCAGCCAGTCAAGGTGCTTGGCACCGGCGACCTAACGGTCAAGGTTGACGTGAAGGTTAACGCCTACTCGACTTCCGCAACCGAGAAGATCGCTGCTGCTGGCGGCCAGGCAGAAACCCTCTAAATCAGGGTTTGAGCTTAAGCTAAATCCCCGGTGAGCTTGTTTAAACAAGTTCACCGGGGATTTTCTTATCTTTCATTATGTGAACTATGACGCGAAGTAATTCCACGTAAAACGCCGATTTTATGCTCATAAGGCTAAAAAATCGGCTGTTGACTGTGTGGCGTATTTGGCACGATAGTACATGAGACGGCTAGAATCATTAGGTCATAGCAAGAGTCTTTATCTAGACTCAGGCACATACTTCAGGAGGACGCTTGTTCAGCGCCATAGCCCGAGTTTTTCGGACGCCTGACCTGCGCAACAAGTTGCTTTTCACCCTCGGGATCATTGCGATCTATCGAGTCGGCGTTTTCATTCCGGCCCCAGGTGTCGATTACAGCAACGTTCAGCAGTGTCTGGCGATGGGTTCAACCACCGGTGGTCTTTATCAGTTCGTTAACCTCTTCAGCGGCGGCGCCCTGTTGCAGGTATCGATCTTTGCCATGGGTATCATGCCGTACATTACGGCGGCCATCATTGTGCAACTATTGCGTGTGGTGATCCCGCACTTCGAAGAGCTGCATAAAGAAGGCCAAGCAGGCCAAGGCAAACTGACCCAGTACACCCGCTACCTGACCATCGCGTTGGCCCTCCTTCAGGGCACCACGTTGATCACCTTGGCGCGTACCGGCGGACTTTTCCCAAGCTGTACCCTTCCGCTGATCCCAGATGACTCGATCATGGTGATCTTGCTGATGATCTTCGCACTGACCGCAGGCACCGGCCTGATCATGTGGATGGGCGAAATGATCACCGAGCGCGGTATCGGCAACGGCATGTCCATCCTGATCTTCATCTCGATCGCTTCGGGCTTCCCATCCGCTATGGGTGCTATCCAGCAGTCGCAGGGTTGGGGCACCTTCCTTGGTGTCATCGCCGTGGGCTTGCTGGTGATTGCACTTGTGGTGTTCGTGGAGCAGTCTCAGCGCCGTGTTCCGGTGCAGTACGCCAAGCGCACCATCGGGCGGCGTACCGTGGGTGGAACATCCACCTACATCCCGCTGAAGGTCAACATGGCGAACGTGATCCCAGTGATCTTCGCCAGCTCGATTCTTGCACTGCCGCAGATGATCGTCTCGTTCAATCAGAACGATGACGGCACACTGCCCGAATGGGCCATGTGGCTGCAGACCCACTCGGCGTCCTCCTCGCCGTGGTACATGCTTGTGTACACGCTGTTCATCATTGGCTTCACCTACTTCTACGTTGCGATTACTTTCAACCCAGTTGAGGTCTCGGACAATATGAAGAAGTACGGTGGCTTCATTCCAGGCATTCGTGCCGGTAAGCCAACCGCAGATTACCTGCAGTTCGTGATTTCACGAATCACTTTTGCGGGCGCCCTGTATCTGGCGTTCGTTGCGTTGATCCCGCTGATCGCATTCGTGCTGTTCAACGCTGACCAGAACTTCCCATTTGGCGGCACCTCGATCCTCATCATGGTTGGTGTGGGTCTGGAAACCGTCAAACAAATCAATGCTCAAATGCAGCAACGAAACTACGAAGGGCTACTGCGATGAGTCGACTGCTAATTATTGGTCCGCCAGGTGCCGGCAAAGGCACCCAGGCAGTGAAGATCTCCGAGCGTCTGGAAATCGTCGCGATCTCCACCGGTGACATCTTCCGCGCCAACGTCAAGGGCGGCACCCCACTGGGTGTTGAGGCCAAGAAGTACATTGACGCCGGCAACTTCGTCCCAGACTCGGTCACCAACAACATGGTTGAAGATCGTCTGGCGCAAGAAGACGTAGCCAGCGGTTTCTTACTTGACGGGTACCCACGCACCAGCGCGCAGGTTGATGCCTTGGATGCGATGCTCAAAGCTCAGAATGTCGAGTTGGATGCAGTCCTGCAGCTCACCGCAGATGATGATGAGCTCGTAGCCCGTCTGCTCAAGCGTGCAGAAATCGAGGGACGCGCAGATGATACCGAAGAGGTCATCCGCCACCGCCTGAGCCTGTACAACGAAGAGACCCGCATCGTGGTTGAACGTTATGAAGAGCGTGGCATTGTCCGCAAGGTAGATGGCCTCGGTGCCATTGACGAGGTCACCGAGCGCGTGCTCGCGGCCTTGAACGTCAGCGCCTAGCAAATACCAGTTCACACATAGGGACCGAGCCACAACCAGCCTGTGCAGGCCGTGGCCCGGTCCCTATGTAGTTTCAGCGAACTAAGCAACCCGCACTGCGGGGTATAAAGATAAGAATTAAGGAGCATTACCTTGGCTCTAGGTCAGCCGCGAATTGAGTACAAAACCAATTCGCAGATACTAAAAATGCGCGAAGCCGGTCTGGTTCTCGCCGAAGCACTGGATGAAGCCAGTGCTGCCGCCCGTCCGGGCGTCACCACCAAGTCAATTGACGCGATCTTCGCGAAGGTTCTGGAACGCCACGGAGCTACCAGCAACTTCTTGGGTTACCACGGCTTCCCTGCCAGCATCTGCGCCTCGGTGAACCACGAGGTTGTCCATGGTTTCCCCAGCGGCTATGAACTCAAAGATGGCGACGTGCTCAAGATTGACGGCGGCGCGATTATTGACGGCTGGCACTCGGACTCGGCTCGCACGGTATTGATTGGCAACGTGGATCCTGCCGACCAGCGTTTAAGCGAGATCACCGAGCAGGCCATGTGGGCCGGCATTGCCGCGTTCTCCAAGGCGCGCTTCATCGGTCAGATCGGCGAAGCCATCGATGACTTTGTCACCGCTCAGCCAGGTGCCCCACTGGGAATCCTGGAAGACTACTGCGGCCACGGTATCGGTTCGGCCATGCATATGGCTCCGGATGTACTGAACTACAACACCGGCCACCGCGGCCCACGCATCAAGCCGGGGATGGCTTTGGCTATTGAACCGATGCTGGTTCGCGGCCAGATCGGCACCTCGGTGCTGGAAGATGACTGGACCGTCGTCACCGACGATAAGGCCAACGCTTCGCAGTGGGAGCACACCGTGGCGATCCACCTGGGTGGCATTTGGGTACTCAGTGCCCATGATGGGGGAGCGGCCGGACTGGCACCATTTGGCGTCACTCCATCGCCCATCACAGCGTAAATCGTAGTTCCGGTACCCGCGAGGTGCTGGAACTAACACTTTTAGTGCGCCCTTGGATTTGTCCTAGGCTCTGCTGATGGCGTATTCTTAATTTTTGGTTGTCTATTTAATGCGCCTAAAACTCTCAAGAGCTTTGGCGAAGTTGAAGCAATCAGAACCAATTACTTGTTGATGGAAAATCATTGACAACAAAAGTTAGCGGGGAAAATGGGCAAGAAGGAAGGCGTCATCCAGGTAGAGGGCTCTGTGTCCGAAGCGCTGCCGAACGCGATGTTTCGCGTAGAGCTGCCAAACGGTCACGTAGTACTTGCAACTATCTCGGGTAAGATGCGTCAGCACTACATTCGTATCCTCCCAGAGGATCGTGTGCAGGTTGAAATGAGCCCATACGACCTCAACAGAGGCCGTATCGTTTACCGCTACAAGTAAATCTGCAGTCCATAGACTATTTTTGACGGACGTTGACGAGAAATCGTTTCTGACGTCCGTCTGACTAATGTTCTTGGGACATACTGTTTGTTTACTGCTCCACACAATAACTGCAACCGCCAAAAGGAAAAAACCTTGAAGGTTAACCCTAGCGTGAAGCCGATCTGCGATAAGTGCAAAGTGATCCGTCGTAATGGCGTGGTCATGGTGATCTGCGAAAACCCACGCCACAAGCAGCGTCAGGGCTAATTCCGTTCTTCGGAATTTCCCACGCGTAGTCATTTAGGCAGTACCGTATCGAGAAATCGGTGCATACCCCCGGGTTCGGAGGCCGGGGCCAGGAGAAATTCTGGGTGGTACTGTTCCAGACCTCCGTTGGTTGAAAGGTAGCCACTTGGCTCGTTTAGCAGGCGTGGACATTCCACGCGAGAAGCGCGTAATTATCGCGCTGACTTACATCTACGGCGTGGGCAAGACCCGTGCAGAAGAGACCATCGCAGCGACCGGCATTAGCCCGGACACTCGCGTGAAGGATCTCAGCGACGCTGAACTCGTTCAGTTGCGTGACTTCGTCGAAGGCACTTACAAGGTAGAAGGTGACCTGCGCCGTGAGGTTCAGGCTGACATCCGCCGTAAGGTCGAGATCGGATCCTACGAAGGTATTCGTCACCGTAAGGGCCTGCCGGTCCACGGTCAGCGCACCAAGACGAACGCACGCACCCGCAAGGGACCAAAGCGTACCGTCGCAGGTAAGAAGAAGACTCGCTAAATCTTAGCGATCTAGTTCAAATACTTTTTTCGTAGGAGAAGAAATGCCCCCTAAGACTCGTGGAGCGGTACGTAAGCCGCGTCGCAAGGACAAAAAGAATATCGCGATGGGACAGGCGCACATCAAGAGCACCTTCAACAACACCATCGTATCGATCACCGATCCGACCGGCGCTGTGATCTCGTGGGCTTCGGCCGGCGAGGTAGGCATGAAGGGTTCACGCAAGTCGACCCCATACGCCGCTCAGATGGCTGCTGAATCTGCCGCTAAGCGCGCGCAGGAGCACGGCATGCGCAAGGTTGACGTTTTCGTCAAGGGCCCGGGCTCGGGACGCGAAACCGCGATCCGCTCGCTGCAGGCTGCTGGCCTTGAGGTCGGATCCATCTCGGATGTTTCCCCAAGTGCTCACAACGGTTGCCGCCCATCAAAGCGTCGCCGCGTCTAATTGATTCGCTAGGCTGAGCCTGAAGAAGTCACCGAGCCATTCGAGAGAATGGGTCGGTGACGTTCTTGGACTCTTTTGCCTGCAACAGACGAACGGCCAACTGGCTACCGTCGTTTCCACCCCCGTGAGGCGTCATATAGCGGACGCTCGCTGAAAGGAAATGTAAGTGCTCATTACGCAGCGCCCAACCCTGACCGAAGAAGTAGTTTCCGAGAATCGCTCCCGGTTCGTCATTGAACCGTTGGAGCCAGGCTTTGGTTACACCCTAGGTAACTCACTACGCCGTACCCTGTTGTCCTCGATCCCTGGTGCAGCTGTCACCAGTGTTCGAATCGACGGAGTACTGCACGAGTTCTCTACCGTAGCCGGCGTCAAGGAAGACGTCACCGAATTGGTTCTTAACATCAAGAACCTCTCGGTCTCTTCCGAGCACGACGAGCCGGTCGTCGCCTACCTGCGCAAGCAGGGCCCAGGCGTCGTTACCGCAGCGGATATCACCCCACCAGCGGGTGTAGAGTTCCACAACCCTGACCTGCATATCGCTACCTTGAATGCCAATGGCAAGTTCGACATGGAACTGACCATTGAGCGTGGCCGTGGCTATGTGTCAGCAGCTCAGAACAAGAACGTTGACGCAGAGATCGGTCGAATCCCAGTTGATTCGATCTACTCGCCAGTTCTGAAGGTAACTTTCCGTGTGGAAGCTACCCGTGTTGAGCAGCGCACCGACTTCGATCGTTTGATCGTAGACGTTGAGGCCAAGTCATCGATCACCCCGCGCGATGCTGTGGCATCCGCAGGTACCACTCTGGTTGAGCTGTTCGGTTTGTTCCGCGAACTGAACACCGCAGCAGAAGGTATCGAAATCGGCCCATCGCCAACCGACGCAGCTTTGGCTGCCGACATGGCGCTGCCGATCGAGGATCTGGAACTGACCGTTCGCTCGTACAACTGCTTGAAGCGTGAGGGCATCCACTCTGTGGGCGAACTCGTAACTCGCTCCGAGGCAGACTTGATGGACATCCGTAACTTCGGTGCGAAGTCCATTGACGAAGTCAAGGCCAAGCTGGTTGAACTAGGTCTAGCCCTGAAGGATTCCCCTCCAGGTTTTGACCTTGCCGCTCGTAGCGCCATGGAAGATGGCGACGACGTCTTCGACGACGGTCTGTAAAGACTTTAGTCTCGCGACACACTACTTCACCCGATCTGCCGGTATAAACCGACAGGCTCGGTCATTCATCTAGGAGAATTACCATGCCTACCCCTACTAAGGGTCCGCGTCTCGGCGGCAGTGCAGCACATGAGCGATTGATCTTCGCTAACATGTCAGCACAGCTCTTCGAGAACAAGAAGATCACCACCACCCTGACCCGCGCCAAGCGTCTGCGTCCACACGCAGAACGCCTGATCACCTTCGCTAAGCGTGGGGATCTGGCATCGCGTCGTCGCGTCCAGGCCGTGATCGCATCGCGCTCGCGCACCAACAAGTCGATCGTTCACGAACTATTCGCGAACATCGCACCGGCAATGGCTGACCGCCAGGGTGGCTACACCCGCATCACCAAGATCGGTAACCGCAAGGGCGACAACGCTCCTATGGCAGTTATCGAACTGGTTATGGAACCGGTTTCGCCAAAGCAGGCCGTAGTCAAGGAAGCCACCAAGGCTACCGAGACCGCTGCTGAGCCAACCACCGAAGAGGCGTAAGCTTTAGCTTATAAATCTTCGCCGGTAACTCGGTGATAAGAAATCCCCGGACACTTCCTCGCGGAAGAGTTCGGGGATTTCTGTTTAATGCTTATAGGTTTTCAAGCCCGGGACACAACTTACCCATGTTTTCCGAACGTGCACGAGTTTCTTGGGTGTCGAGCAAAGACATCTTCGTGCGCATCTGCTGCATGTCCAGCGAGTCATCGGTGACGACGGCGAGCAACGCGTCGGTATCCTCCGCGAAGGCATTGAGCTCGGTTGCGAGCTCTGGTTCGGCTTTCTGCGCGACGCCATGAAATATTGATGAAACCTTCTGGCCCTGGTCCACCATGTCGCCCAAGCTCGACGATGTATGCATATCGAGCTTTTGCTCTTTGGCTTGGTTGATGATTTCTTGGCAGGCTTCTTCATTGGATAGAGGTTTCTCAGAACATGCTCCCAAACCGAAGGCAGCAGTCACGGTGATTGCACTAATTGCGGTGATACGGGTGAATTTCATGGACACTCCCAATACTTGGTGCTTGATGATCGGCAGGTTCAGCGCGGATTAGCCGTGATGAGTCTGTGCTGTCAAGTATAGGGAGTCGTTAGCCTTATTAGGTTGACGTGAAATCGCTACTGCGATTGATTTACAGTGAACGAGGAGATTTGATCGATTGCTGGCGTATGGTGTACTCGATGTATTTTTGAGCAACTCGTCTAAGGAAACCAACTATGAGCGAAGCCCGGTANTGTGAAGTTGGAAGAGGAGATCTCGAATCTGCGAGAGCTGCTTACATCTATGACGCTCAGTGTGGAGTATCGGAAAGATATGGCGGTTGAGGCTTCGCTGTCCAACCACCAGATTGCGGGGCAAACGCGCACTGCGTTGACGCTGGTGCTGGGATCCATCCAAAGCCGTGCGGAAGGAGAAGAACCTCAACAGGTACGGAACCCTGGGATACTGGAGCGCTTTCCTGTGATCGCTGAAGCTCAAATAGCGGGCAGTATTGACCTAGCCGAGGCAATCCGGCTGGTTGCGCGGATTGTAGGAAACCATGAGCAGGCATATCAATTGCTCAGGGCGCATCACGATAGCGGTTTCGGTGTCGAGGCCTATAAGAAACTTGGTTTAGGGCTGGAATGATCCTCGTTTGTCCGTGAAGCCAGCCACCTGATTCGTTGTTGGTGTTGCTCCTTGCGCATAATTGAATACATGAGTTTGCAGTCTGAGAATATTGATCCCTTGGGAACTACCGCTCTGGGTACCAGTGACAGGCCAGCACTGATCCGTATGCGGATGGTGCTGGGTTATGACGGTGCCGCCTATAGCGGTTGGGCACGTCAGCCTAACGTCACCGGAGTGCAGCAGCTAGTTGAAGAAGCCTTAGAAACGCTGATCCGTCGCCGCATCCGCGTCATCGTTGCAGGACGCACCGACGCCGGTGTACACGCCCGCAACCAGGTAGTGCACTTCGATCTGACCGAGGAAGAATATCTCGGACTGCCGCGTAATTCGGATCTGGAACCAGGCCCCGCACTGCTGCGGCGCATCAATGGTTTGCTGGGAAAGCAAGAGGGTGCCGTCTGGGTGCATGAAGCGGTCCGTGCTGCGGATGGCTTTGATGCCCGTTTCTCCGCGCTGGCCCGGCGCTACTCCTACCGGATTGCAGACGGTATTCACCGCTGGGATCCGCTGAGTCGCCAGCTGACCATGTGGTACCGCGAAGAGATCGATATTGATCTGTTGAATGCTGAGGCTCAGTCGGTGCTCGGACGCCACGACTTCTTATCTTTCTGTAAGCCAAAGCCCCGTGCCACCACCATTCGTATACTGCAGGAATTTGAATTCGGCCGTGCCGAAGATGGAAACATCATGGTTCACCTGAAAGCTGACGCGTTTTGCCACAATATGGTCCGTTCGCTCATCGGTGGCGCGCTGCGTGTTGCCAGTGGCAGGGAGCAGCCAGGCTTCCTCGCCGAGCGTCTGGCGCTGATGGTGCGTGATTCAAAGTCGATTCTTGCTCATCCTCACCCGTTAGTCCCTCGAAGAGGTCTATTATCCTGATGATGATGAACTTGCTGCGCGCGCCGCGCTCACCCGCGCAAGACGCGATGTTTCGCAGACAGATTCATTAAAAAGCCTCGATTAACGACACTCTGGGTGTTGTTGCTCACCTAGAGGTACCTTTGTTTTGGTCGTCTGACCGTTAATCGGCTAAACTTTTATGAGTTGTGTATGTCCACGTTCGACACTACACGCCCAAGCGTGACGGCTTAGTTGCATAGTCGCTGGTCTGCTGGGTGTGCGAACAATATATGGACGGCCGGTCATCTCAGTCCTCACCTGACGTACTGGTCTAGCACAAGAACAACACGACAGTGCTCGACACTGGGGGATCTCACCGCCTTCAGCCAAGCGACTGTTTGACCAGAAACGAATCAACGTAAGGCAATTACTGTGCGTACGTACACCCCAAAGCCGGCTGACCAGACTCGTCAGTGGTATGTCATTGACGCCACCGATGTAGTACTCGGCCGTCTCGCCGTTCAGGCCGCAACCTTGCTGCGCGGCAAGCATAAGCCAACCTTTGCAGCTCACATGGACATGGGCGACCATGTCATCATCATCAACGCCGAGAAGGTCGCACTGACCGGCAAGAAGCTGCAGGACAAGCGCGCTTACCGCCACTCGGGTTTCCCGGGCGGCCTCAAGAGCGTTAACTACGCAGAGCTCCTCGAGAAGAACCCAGTTCTTGCAGTCGAGAAGGCTATCAAGGGCATGCTTCCAAAGAACAAGCTTTCCGATGCTCAGGTCTCGAAGCTGAAGGTCTACCGCGGCGCGGAGCACCCTCACGCAGCACAGGCTCCAAAGGCACTGGAAATCACCCAGGTCGCTCAGTAGTACTGGCCTCGAGAACAAAGACTTAATAGGAGAATATCGTGGCTGAGAACACTGAAGAGACCACTGAATTCGAAGGCGAAACCCCTTCGACTTACACCACCGAGACCTCTGCATCGGCCGTTGTTGCCGATACCGAGCGCGCTCCACTCACCGTCCCAGGCGGTGCCGTTGGTCGTCGCAAGCAGGCTATTGCCCGCGTGCGTTTGATCCCAGGTTCAGGTAACTGGATCGTCAACGGTCGCACCCTGGAAAACTTCTTCCCTAACAAGCTGCACCAGCAGGATGTTAACGAGCCTTTCAAGGTTCTGGGTCTAGAAGGCGCTTACGATGTTATCGCTCGTATCCACGGCGGCGGCATCTCGGGTCAGGCCGGCGCATTGCGTCTTGGCATTGCCCGTTCGTTGAACGAGATCGACCGCGATGCAAACCGCGCGACCTTGAAGAAGAATGGCTACTTGACTCGTGACGCTCGCGTCATCGAGCGTAAGAAGGCCGGTCTTAAGAAGGCTCGTAAGGCTTCGCAGTTCTCGAAGCGCTAAACCTTACCCACAGGTTTCCCAAAGGCTCCACATCTTCGGATGTGGGGCCTTTGGCCGTTAAAATCCCAAATGTGACTTCAAAGGCAATGAACTTTGTTGATATAGCGTCCTAAAGCTCACAATCGCGCCGGTAAATCGATGCGTAGGGCTTATGATTAACGATGATGGCAAGGTTATTTGGGACCGATGGGGTCCGAGGAAAAGCAAACGAGTTGTTGACTCCCGAGCTGGCGCTAGATTTAGCGCAGGCAGCTTCGGTAGTTCTTGGTTTAAGTCAGTCGGAAGACGGCCGTAAACCGGTAGCAGTGGTAGCGAAGGATCCGCGTATCAGCGGCGACTTCCTCTCCGCGGCTATCGAGGCCGGCCTGGCTGCCTCTGGCGTAGACGTAAAGGATGCGGGTACTTTACCCACTCCGGCTGCTGCGTTCTTGGTAGGTGATCTCAACGCAGACTTTGGCGTGATGATCTCTGCCTCGCACAATGCTGCACCGGATAACGGTATTAAGTTCCTGGCACGTGGTGGTAAGAAGCTTGATGATGCGTTGGAAGACGCCATCGAAGCCTGCCTCGACATGCCAAACCCACGTCCCACCGGCGGGGCAGTAGGACGCATTTCGCGCTTTGCTGACGCCGAAGACCGTTACATTCTGCACCTACTGGCAGCTATGCCAAACCGCCTTGATGGGGTCAAAGTCGTTCTCGACTGCGCCCACGGTGCGGCTTCAGGCTGCTCGCCGGAGGTCTTCAAGAATGCCGGTGCAGAAGTTATCGTTATCGGTGCCGAGCCAGATGGCATCAACATCAATGACGGCTACGGTTCCACCCACCTGGAAAAGCTCCAGGCTGCCGTGCTTGAGCACGGTGCAGATCTTGGCATCGCCCACGACGGTGACGCGGACCGCTGCCTCGCTGTAGACCACGAGGGAACCGTTGTAGACGGTGACCAGATCATGGCAGTTATGGCGCTGGACCTCAAGGACCGCGGCGAGCTGAAGGACGACACCCTCGTCGCCACCGTGATGAGCAACCTTGGCCTGAAAATCGCCATGGAAAAAGCGGGCATTACGCTCAAGCAGACCGGAGTGGGAGACCGCTACGTGCTCGAAGGCATGCGCGAAGGCAACTACTCGCTTGGCGGCGAGCAGTCCGGCCACGTTATCTTCAGCAAGTACGCCACCACCGGCGACGGAGTGCTCACCGGCCTGCTGCTGGCAGCCCGCGTGAAGGCCACCGGAAAGACCTTGAAGGAACTGGCTTCGGTATTGACCGTGCTTCCGCAGGTTCTGATCAACGTGCGCGGCGTCGACAAGGCTGCCGCTCCAGAGTGCGAGCCGCTGCTCCTGGAGATCGCTGGCGCTGAAGCCCGTTTGGGCGACACCGGACGTGTGCTCTTGCGCCCCTCGGGTACCGAGCCAGTTGTTCGCGTGATGGTCGAAGCGGCCACTCATGAGCAGGCCCAGCTGGAAGCAGAGCTGCTGGCAGCTGCCGTAGCGACTCACTTGGCACTGTAAAGCATCCTCTCAGTAAACATCGAGAAAACTCACACCCCCGTACCGCGTTCCAGTAAGGAACATGGTGCGGGGGTGTGGCATTCTAATGAGTAGTTATTGGGTTAGAGATCTGGGGAGTAGTTCTTCGTGACTTTGCGTATCAGCGTCATCGGCACCGGCTATCTTGGTGCAACTCATGCCGCATGCATGGCAGAACTTGGCTACGAGGTCATTGGCCTTGACATCAATGCAGAAAAGCTTCAGGCCCTGAGCGCAGGAATTCTTCCATTCCACGAACCGGGTTTGCCCGAGCTACTGCGTAAGCACGTGGACAGCGGTCGGCTGCGCTTTACCGACTCATTTGAAGACGTTGCGCAGCACGCTGACATCCACTTCGTGACCGTGGGAACTCCGCAACGCGCGGACTCGCAGTCGGCTGATATGAGCTATGTGGACGCAGCCGTTGATTCTCTCGTGGCAAATATTTCCGGTGAAGCACTGATCGTTGGCAAGTCCACCGTTCCCGTAGGGACCGCACGCCGGCTCAGCGAACGCATTGAAGCGGCCTCCAAGCCTGGCAGCAAGATCAGTTTGGCGTGGAACCCAGAGTTCTTGCGTGAAGGATTTGCGGTCAAAGACACGCTGACCCCAGACCGGCTGGTCTACGGCATCCAAGATGATACCTCCCTAGCCAAGCTACGCGAGGTCTACGCCCCGATTCTTGCCCTGGAGACCCCAGAGGTGGTCACAGACCTGGAAACCTCTGAGCTGGTCAAGGTGGCGGCCAACGCTTTCCTTGCCACGAAGATTTCCTTCATCAATGCCTTTGCTGAAGTGACCGAGACCGTGGGCGGCGACATCAAGACGCTGGCAGACGCTATCGGCCATGACGCTCGAATTGGCCGTAAATTCCTCAACGCCGGAGTCGGATTTGGCGGCGGTTGCCTGCCCAAGGATATCCGCGCGCTCCAAGCACGCGTCAGCGAACTTGGTTTGAGCCAGACCATGGGATTTTTGGACGAAATGGATCAGATCAACTTGCGCCGCCGTGACCGTGTGGTTTCACTGGCTTCCTCAATCCTTGGCAAGCAGCTGGCAGGCAAGCGAATCTGCGTGCTGGGCGTGACGTTCAAACCAGATAGCGATGACGTACGTGACTCACCGGCCTTGGACATTGCGGTGCGCCTCTACAACTCGGGCGCCGAGGTCTCGGTATATGACCCAGAGGGCAACAAGAATGCTGCAGGCCGCTTCCCACGCCTGAACTATGTTGGCTCATGGCGTGAAGCGGCAAAGGAAGCCGACCTGGTTCTGCTGCTCACCGAGTGGAAAGAATTCCGGGCCTTGGATCCGCAAGAGCTTGGCGAAGTAGTCAGCTCCCGTGTCTTGATTGATGGCCGCAACGTATTGGACCGTCCATTGTGGCGTGAACAAGGTTGGGTTATGACCGGGCCTGGCGAAAAGTTCGACCTGCCCGGAGACTAAGAATTAAAAACAGATGCGGTTCATGCGCGATATTCTCGCGCATGAACCGCATCTGTTTTTTTGGTCTGTTTCTAGCTAGAACCCAAAGTCCTTCATGACTGCTGGAAGCTGGTCAATCAAGCGCGAGGCGCTAACCGTTCCCTGCTGGGCAGTGACCCGGCCTAGCTGGCCGTGAATCACCGCGGCGCAGGCGGTCAGTTCCATCAGGCGGCTATTGCTCACCGTCTCAAGGCCGTGAATGCCGGTCAGTGAGCTATCGGAGAGCATATAGCCGAGAATGCCTGTAAGAACATCTCCAGAGCCAGCAGTGGCCAGTTGAGCCGCCGCATGGCAGACGACTAGGTTTGCACCATTCGGTGCCACTACGTAACTGGTTGGGCCCTTGAGCAGCACCACAGCGTTATAAGCCAAGGCGACCCAGCGGGTCCAACGAATAGGATCCTGCCGAATTTCTTCGGTGGTGACACTCACTCCGGCACGGCGCAGAAGCATCCGCAGCTCTTTGGCATGCGGAGTGAGCACACGTGGCTGCTCGCTAGGACCGGTAGGAACTACCTCTAAACCACTGGCATCAATAACTGCTGGCTGGCGGCTGTCGAAGACGTTGGCAATCACTCCGGTTGGGGGAGTGCGGCTATCAATTCCAGGGCCAATGGCCCACGCCGAAATCTTGGCTCCGCGGCCATGCAAGTGTCGGCGTGCCAGAGAGAGTGCTTCGGTGATTTGATCATCATCCAGCGGCACGGTTTCCGGGGCAGCCAAAGAGAGCAACGGCTGGACTTCTTCTGGAACGTGGGTGCGCAACAATCCCACACCACAGGCCACTGCGGCGCGCGCAGTCAGCTGGGCGGCTCCAGGGTAGAGAGCGGAACCTGCAATGAGGCCCAGTACACCGCGCTCGTACTTGTGTCGTCCGGCGTCTCGCCAGCTGCGATGTTCATTCAGCAGCTCTTGAGCCGAGTTTTCATCGACTAGGTGTGTTTCCGGGATGACCGAGGAGAAATCAAAGTCCAAAGCCGCAACCTGAATTTCACCGGTAACCAAGGGTGCATCCTGGGAAATCAGTCCGGTCTTCATCGCGCCAAAGGTAACGGTCCGCTCGGCGAGCAACACGTCGTCATCGACACTCCCGGTTTCGCAGTCCAGCCCTGAAGGAACATCGCAAGCTAGTACGCGCGTGCCTGCAGGAAGTTTTGGAAGCTGCGCTCCGGTGCGGTAGCCAATGCCGTAAATTGCATCGATGACCAACGAGGCTGACGATAGTGCTTCTTCACCCTCCGTCAGAGACTTCACGGTGCCAGCAACGGAGGCATAAGCCTGCAACGCTTCTGGGTGGCCGGTTTCTGTGCACTGGAGGGCAAGAGTCTGATAACCGCGTTGAGCTAGCTCGGTCAGCGCATAGAGACCGTCGCCACCGTTATTGCCTGGACCAATCAAACCGATGATTAGAGCATCGGAGGGGGAGACGGTCTGGGCCAGCATCGCTTCGGCTGCGGCAGCTAGTTCGCTGGCGGCAGCGCGCATCAGCGATTCACTTCCACGCTTGGAGATCTCTTGGGCCTCGACCGCACGAACTTGCGCAACACTGTAGACAGGGATCATAAGACAAACTTTACTCACCTATCCGGTGATACGTCCGTTTTAGTAGCGAACGTGTCGTTTAGCGTTCAGCAACAACCATCGCAATGGCCATGTCTCCGTCATGTGACAGGGTTAAATGCCAGGAAGTAATTCCACGCAGTTCACTGGCGGCAGCTACCGTGCCACGGATCAGTACCTGCGGATCTCCGGCTTCGTCTTTGGCGATAGTGCAGTCTTGCCAGTTCATCCCTACCGGGACACCAAGTGCTTTGGCAATGGCTTCCTTCGCAGCAAAACGTGCAGCCAGGGAGCGCAACGGCAGATCACGTTCTATGGAAGTAAAAAGACGTTCACGCAAGCGTGGGGTTCGTTCGAGTTGGCGGCCAAAGCGTGGCACGTCGACAATGTCGACACCGATACCTGCAATCATGGGTTCCAGTCTATCGAGCGATAATCTAGACATGAAATTGTATGGAGGGCATCCACGAAGGACGAATAATAACTGATAAATCCAATCGGTTACTGTGACACCAAGGATTTAAGAGGTATGAAGCGGCAATGGATTTTATCTTCTCACATCACAGATGATTCCATGATGTCAACAGCGCGCTAGGGGAGTAATGTTTCAAGGAGGATATTGTCTCTAGAGTAATTTAAAATGAGGAAATGAGCTTCTCTTGCAGGTAGAGCTTCTACTTATGGTTGTCAGCGTTGTGTGTACTATCGCTCCCATTCTGATGGGGGTAAATTAAATTTGATGACTTACCGTACGCACAAACCGGAAAAAGTGGCCTCTATCGATCAGATACGGTCTTCTGAGCGGGATTTAAGATCTATCTTTAGGCCAGCGGTTGTAGCTCTACTCACCGGACTAGTTGTTAGCTTGGCTAGCTCATTTTTCTTCTCAGGCCTTACTACAGCTACTGTCGAACACCTCTATTTTGGTTTGATTTTCTTCTTTTGCTCGATAGCCACGCTTGTCCTTGTACTTTGGCCGACACTTGGCAGGAAAAAGCCGTTTCAAAGACCTGCTGTCCTCCCCCCCAGCGGATCTCGATTGTAGCGAAATCGGTAACCAAGAAAACGAAGCGGGCAAAGAAAGTACTTACAAATCTCGAAGAGCAACTAGAAATCTTCGAATCGGAACGCATCAGTGCTGCCTTCGAATGGCCCTCAAAAAAAGACTCAGTCGCCAAACCTGCACGATAGTCGGGTATCGGCAGCTATACCTCTGGCAAATTTTGTTCGATCGCTTCAGATCAAGCGCTTTACTAGGGCTAATTTATGCATAAACCAATTTTTGAAGCTCGTATACATGCGTTTAGTTATAAGGCTCCCGCGAGAAGTGGAAAATTTTTACTATCAAATATGCGCTCGCATTAATCCTAGACGTTTCGGATACTATATGGCTGACGGCAGGTCCATGGATCCATACAGGTATAAGCGACGCTCAAACTCTTTCGATAGGCGAGCTATCGATGACGTGTTCTCGCGGGTTCCGCCGCACAAAGACTTGCCATTTTTCACTGCTCTCCGCGTGGTAAAAGTGGCACGGGGCTGTCAAATCGCGCTACAAATCGCGCCTTGGCGTTTCGGATGGACACTTTTTCTAACTTATGTTCCCTTCGTAATTTCTTCTTTTATTTTGTTTTTGAAAAATGGACCATACGCCACCTTGCTTTTGTTTATAGTGTTATGGGGTCTGGGAATACTGTTATTAAACATTTTTTATCTAACAACTACTCTTGCGGTGACTGCGCGTCGAATAGCAATATGTGACTTCTATTTAAATAAAAGTATGAAAAATATAGCTAGGGCGAAAACGCGAATTAGTAGATGAGTTTGTCTACAAAGTCACGAAAATTCCGTTTTTCACTTCGCAGGTTGAGCAATGGCCGGCAAGCAGTCTGCTCGCCGGCCATTGAGGGAGTACTTAAGACAAACGTGCTCGCACCATCGTGGAGACTGCCTTGCCATCGAAGCGTCGGCGATTTCGGCGTTCACTTCTTTCATTGCGCGTCCCATTTCCTTCATGGTCAGTGTGCCCTCGGCGGACAGACGATCCATGACGGAGCTGACAATCGCTTGGGCTTCATCCTCGGAAAGTCCATTGGGCAGGTAAGTTTCGATGAAGTCGGCTTCTGCTGTTTCGGCCTCGGCCCGTTCAGGTGCACCATTTTCCGAGTAGGTGATGGCAGTTTCGCGGCGGGTGGCGACTTCTTTGCGAAGTAGCGCCTCGACCTGCTGGTCATCCATGGCGGTGGGTGTCTTGCCGCCCTTTTCACGGTTATCGATTGCGCCGATCAAGTTGCGCAGCGTGGTGACGCGCATTTTTCGCCAGCTTTGAGGTTCGTGATGACGTCCTGCTGGAGCTTTTCTTTAAGCATGATGGCCTTTCTGGGGCAAGTTGTTCTTTCCTAGTTTAGGTGTGCGTCACCAAATGAACCCGATTCAGTTGAGATTCGAGCATTTGTACTGTTTGGCGATTCGGCTTCGGGTGTTTGAGCACTCCTCGTTCGACAGGGGAAGGTTGCGATCCGAACCTTGGTTGTTAGGCCGCGTTCATTGCCAGTGTGGCGGTGCTTGGATTCGGAGTCGTTGACTCGTTCTTGTTTGATCGCTAGGTCCATTTGGGCGAGTGTTGACGTAACGGTAAACTCAATCGCGCCCATGTGACTTTTAGTCCCGACAACGCGGCAACTGAGGTGGAATACGTGCAGCATGATGTCGCGGGTGCGGAGGTCTTCAGCGAGGTCGAACACTGTCTGAGTGGGTCGACCGAGGCTGCCCAAAGTGGTGATGAACAGTCTGTCATCTGCGACCAATGAGTTCAGCATCTTGGAAAACCCTACCCGAGTGACCAATGCACCGGATTGCCAATGATTGATGCAGAAGTCATCTCGATGCACCCGGAAGCTAGTAAATTTTTGATCTGCCGGTCAACCTCTTGCGCTTTGGCAGACACAGGGGCTTATCCAATCAGCTCTACCAGTCGACCCTGTGAAAGTGACTTACAAACAATGTTTAAGCAAGAATCCATGACACTGCTTGCAACAACAAGTTGCGAGAAATTGTTTCTCTTGTATATTCCAGGATTTTGCATTGGGTGAGCGGGGTTCGATGCGAAGTCTTACTATCCAGGGGATGTAAGGGACCTCGTTGCTATCGTTAGTATTGATCAAGTTGAACAGCACCGGTCGCCTACTGACGGTCCAGAGGTCCATTCTATTCAGTTTGCTTACGAAGTACCTGAACCAGTGGAAGTGGTTTTCCTCTTGATATGGTTGATCCTTAAACAGGGGGGTCATTATTTTGTCGAGGAAGTCGATTTCTACACCACAGCTCAAGGTGCTACTGATGCGATCTGGTCAACATTGTGCGTTTGATGGATGCACTATGAAGCTCTTCGAAGAAGCTGATCATCCGCGAGATCTGGACACTGTGGTTTCTGAGATAGCCCACATTCTTGCAGCTAGTCCCGGCGGCGCGCGGTATGACTCTTCGCAGAACGATGTTGAACGGGCCGCTATCTCGAACTTAATCGTGCTTTGCGATAGGCACCACAAAGTGGTGGATGCTCAACGGGTTAAGTACACCCCAGAAATTCTTCGGGAAATGAAGAACAAGCACGAAGCAGCGGTCAGCCGAGGACAGCTTTATGCCATGAACGCTGTCGGATTCGCCGAGCTGGAGGCGGTTTGCTCTTTCTTGCGGCTTTCGCCACAGGCTGTTTCTCCGGGCATCGAAACCCTTGTACTGCCACCTGGAATCAGCGAAAAAATGGTGGCCAATGATCTGGGCGAGATTTCAGCAGCACTTATCAAGACAGGGATTTCCAAGACAACATCCGTAGATGCGTTCATTAGCTTCAGTGAACGCGGAATGCCAGGGTATTCGACACGACTTCAACAGTGGTTCAAGGCAAAGTATGCCGAGGGTGTGCTGGATTCCTTGAGTGGAGACGAGTTGTTCTCCTTCGTATGTTCAGCCGCTCTCGATAATGCTGGCGTGAACCGGAATGAACTACTTGAGGCCGCGGCGATCGCTGTTGTCGTACACCTTTTCGAAATCTGTGAAATCTTCGAGGCTGTTCGTGCTACTTCCTGACAAGTTCGTCTCGCCCGCCGAGTCACTTATAGGGGCCGCTCTGCACCTTTGGAATGCTATGCCCAGCGCAATAACCATCGGAGAGGCATGGTTTCTCTTTCGGACTCGAGTTGACGATCGAGCGAGTTTTTTCCATTTCGTCCTCGTTCTCGATGTTTTATTCATTCTCGCTCTCATCGATTCCGATGAGAACATACTGACCCGGAAGGACTCCAATGCTGGTCCAGCTATCGGCAAATAAGGACATCTTTGTCCCAATTAATTTCGAACCTGGATTAAATGTCATCCTGGCCGACCGAACTGCGGAGGCGTCAAAAACCGATAGCCGAAATGCGCGCGGAAAATCCAGCCTCCTTAGCGCCGTCAACTATTGCCTAGGGGGAAACTTCCCCCGCGAATTTGAAGTGCTAGCTGATGATAACTGGGAATTCCGGCTCACGATCATTCTCGACGGGGTCACGGTCGCGGTCTCACGAAACTGCGCATCACCTAGAAATCGCGTCAGCATCGATCATCTTTCAGGTGAGGTACCAGCTTGGCTCTCGCTCTTGGAAGAAGGAAGGTTACAGGTTGATACCTGGAAGCAGGTCCTAGGCTGGAAGTGGTTTGGCCTTCCGGACCAGGTCGTCGATGAGACTGCCCGTCTCTCATCGCGCACTCTGTTGACCTACTTAATTCGAAGATCGGCCCCTGACGATCCAACTAAGATCATAGCTCAACAATCGGCCCGTTCTTCACGGGTTCACACTTCGTACTTGATGGGCCTGGATTGGCAAGTTACAAACGAACTCGCAGAGCTTAAGGATGAACAGCAGGTCTATAGGGCCATCGATACGGCCACGTCCTCAAAGTTCTTGTCATCCGCGGTAGGCAATGAAGATGACCTCTTAATCGAGCGACAGGAAGCTATTCTTGCCCGAGACCGCGTTGCTCAACAGACTCGCGATTTCGTTCTCCTCGACGACCCCGACGATCTCATCTCCCAAGCTGACCGATTGACGGGCGAGGTGAATTCCCTCCGAAACGATGTCTACATGGCTCGACAAATGATTGCCTTGCACGAAAAATCCCTAGAAGAATCGGCCCAGTCGGCATCGGATGAGACGCTGACGATGCTGCGGGCGGAAATGACTAGCGCGTTTAGGGAAGAGGCTTTGGCTAGGCTGGACGAGGTGGAGGCTTTCCACAATCGCATCTACCAGAACCGCGTCGGTTATCTCGGCCAAGAGTTAGAAGAGCTTCGCGGACGACTGTCTGATCACGAACGTCGACTATCTGTAGCACTGAATCGTCGAACCAACGTCCTCAGCCAGATTAATGCCGGTGGTGTCCTCGATGAACTACTCGCCCTTCAAAGATCGCACGTCGAGCTTGGAACTCACGTTCGCGATCTCGACTTACAGATTGATGCTCTGCGGCGTTGGGATAGAGCGAGGGAAGAACTAAATGTCACTAAAGGAGAACTACGAGTACTGGCATCGGAGACCTTGAAGGAGCGTCAATCCGTAGTCGATAGGTTTGCGAACCGATTCGATTCACTCATTCGATCCCTTTACGGACGCGGAGGTGCGCTTACCTTGAAGGTGGACGACGACGGCTACAAAGTTACATTGAAAGTTCCTGCATCCGCCAGCACTGGCGTCAGCAGAATGAAACTATTCAGCTACGATCTGACGCTTCTAGCGGAAACAGAATCGCGGGTTCATCCTAAATTCCTCATCCACGACTCCGTCGTTTTTGACGGTGTAGACACTGTTCAAACGCAAACGGCCTTGGAGACAGTGGAAAGCTTAGTCACTCAACCAGAGAATTCCAATTTTCAATACATTGTCATGTTGAACAGCAACGAGGTACCAGAGGCTCTCTCGCGGTCCGAATGGTTCTTAAATGGGGTTCGTCGGCGCATTCTTGAGACCGAGATCGGTGGAGCATTTGGACTCCTCTTTTAATCTGACATTAAGAAGTTAAACAAATGCGGGCAGCCTTTCCATCAAAAAGGGTGCCCGCAAAAGTTCGAAGATCGTGGATTACTCCACGGTCACCGACTTAGCCAAGTTACGTGGCTGATCAACATCAAAGCCCTTCGCCGAGGCAAGCTCGCAAGCGAAGATCTGCAGCGGTACGGTGGCCAGTAGTGGCATCAGCAGAGTTGGAGTCTCAGGGACGTAGAAGACCCACTCGGAGAAGTCCTTGACCGAGTCATCGCCATCTTCAGCAATAACCAGGGTCTTGGCGCCACGGGCGCGGACTTCCTGAATGTTCGAGACAACCTTCGAGTGCAGCGAGTCGCGACCACGTGGGGAAGGAACCACTACGAAGACCGGCTGGCCATCATCAATCAAGGCAATCGGACCGTGCTTCAGCTCGCCAGCGGCGAAACCTTCAGCATGGATGTAAGCGATTTCCTTCAGCTTCAGGGCACCTTCCATAGCAACCGGGTAGCCTACGTGGCGACCCAAGAAGAGTACCGAGGAAGCATCCTCCATGGAGCGAGCAAGTTCCTTGATTTCATCCGAGCGGTCCAAGATGTCCTGGATCTTCGAAGGAATCTTTCCAAGGTCAGCCAAGATGTCCTTGATCTGGCCCTGGAACAGGTTGCCACGCAGCTGAGCCAGGTACAGGCCAAGCAGGTAGGTGGCGGTGATCTGTGCAAGGAACGCCTTGGTGGAGGCTACTGCGATCTCTGGACCAGCGTGGGTGTAAAGCACCGCGTCAGATTCGCGAGGAATGGTAGACCCGTTGGTGTTACAGATCGACATGGTCTTCGCGCCCTGTTCCTTGGCGTAACGCACGGCCATCAAGGTGTCCATGGTTTCGCCGGACTGGGAGATCGAAACGATCAAGGTGTTCTCGTCAACGATTGGTTCGCGGTAACGGAACTCGTGGGACAGCTCAACCTCAACAGGGATACGGCACCAGGACTCGATGGCGTACTTGGCAACGGAACCGGCGTAAGCGCTGGTACCGCAAGCAAGAACAACAATCTTTGAGATCTTGGTGAGTTCTTCTGCATCAATGCGAAGCTCATCAAGGGTCAGGCGGCCATCTGCGTCCGAACGGCCCAACAGGGTGTCGGCCACGGCGGCTGGCTGGTCAAAGATTTCCTTCTCCATAAAGGATGGGAAGCCACCCTTCTCGGCGCTGGCTGCATCCCAGTCAACGGTGAACTCTTTGCCTTCGGCAGGGTTGCCGTCAAAGTCGGTGATGGTGTGGGTATCTGGGGTGATCGTAACGATCTGGTCCTGACCCAGTTCCACGGCGCGACGGGTGAAGTCAATGAAGCCGGAGACGTCTGAACCGAGGAAGTTCTCGCCATCGCCCAAGCCCAGTACCAGTGGGGAGTTGCGGCGAGCTGCCACAACGAGACCCGGGTGGTCCTGGTGTACTGCCAAGAGGGTGAAAGCACCTTCAAGGTGCTTTACTGCAAGCTGCATGGCTAGGGTGAGGTCCCCATTAGCTTCGCCGTACATCTTGCCCAGCAACTCGGCGGCAACTTCGGTATCGGTATCAGAAAGGAACTCTGCACCCTCGGACACGAGCTGCGCCTTGATGCCAGCGAAGTTCTCAATGATGCCGTTGTGGATCATTGCAAGCTTGCCGCCGTCGGCGAGGTGTGGGTGAGCGTTCGAGTCGCTCGGTCCACCGTGGGTGGCCCAACGAGTGTGGCCAATTCCGGTGTAAGACTGGGGTAATGGTTCTTCAGCGATCACGTTTTCAAGGTTGACAAGTTTGCCAGCCTTCTTCCGTGAGTGAATGGCACCATCGGCTACTACGGCTACACCAGCCGAGTCATAACCGCGGTACTCCAACCGACGTAAACCTTCAATTAGAACGTCAAGGGCGCCGTGATCGGCGACTCGGCTTGAGGCTCCTGCATATCCAACAATTCCGCACATAGGAAAAAGCGTACCGGTTGATTCCCCAATGATGGGAGAAATCGTGGCACATCACTCAAAAAGTTGCGTGTCATAGGTCACCGCGAAAAGCTAATTTGCTGAATTTCCAATGAACTCTACAAGTTGAATTTGGGGTGTAGACCATATTCTTGGCACAATTTGACCTCGTGGAACCACAAGGAACGTTAGAGACACCTATAACCCCTTTTGTTGAGCTTGAGCGAGACACCTGGGCCAGACTTTCTAACAAGATGGAACAACCCCTCAATGAAGAGGACATCATTCGACTTCGTGGTCTAGGCGATGGCCTAGACCTAGATGAGATCCGAGATGTCTATCTACCATTGAGCCGTTTGCTGTACCTCTATGTACAGGGCGCCGGTGCTACACACCGCGCCACCACCACGTTCCTTGGTGAACAAACCCGGCAGACTCCGTTCGTTATTGGCGTGGCAGGTTCGGTAGCAGTTGGTAAATCCACTACCGCCCGCGTGTTGCGCGATATGTTGCGTCGATGGCCAGAAACGCCCGACGTCCAACTAATCACCACCGACGGATTCCTTTACCCGAACGCGGAACTGAACCGCCGTGGAATTATGGACCGCAAGGGTTTCCCAGAATCTTATGACCGGCGTGCGCTGCTGCGCTTTGTCTCTGCGGTGAAGTCCGGTGTTCCGGAAGTTAGTGCGCCAGTCTATTCACACTTGACTTATGACATCATCCCGGGTGAACGTAACGTCATCCGTGCGCCTCAGGTACTTATTGTTGAGGGCCTGAACGTTTTGCAGCCGGCGCGTACTCGCACCGATGGCAAGGTGGGTCTTGCGCTCAGTGACTTCTTTGATTTCTCCGTCTACGTGGATGCTCGGACCAAAGATATTGAAGAGTGGTACATCAGCCGATTCATGAAACTACGCTCCGGCGCGTTCTCTGACCCAGCCAGCTACTTCCACCGCTACGCGCAGCTCTCCGATGAGCAAGCGCGCGAAACCGCGCACGGCATTTGGAAATCCATTAACGAGCCGAACCTCGAAGAAAACGTGTTGCCTACCCGTGGCCGGGCTCAATTGGTCCTTCGTAAGAGCGCTGACCACTCGGTTCACAGAATGCTGCTTCGTAAGATCTAGGCAATTATCCAAACGCGAGCGGAATTTCTCACAAAATTTAAGTTTTTCGCCCAAATGTCCTGCTTTGCTATGTTTTCCCTGTGTATGCTCAAACCATGCTAAAGGGATTCCGCGATTTTATAATGAAGGGCAACGTCGTCGATCTGGCGGTTGCCGTTGTCATCGGTGCCGCCTTCGGCGCCGTCATCACCGCCCTGGTAGACAATGTGCTGATGCCATTGATCGCTGCCTTGGTCGGTTCGCCATCATTTGATGGCTTCCTACTACTTACCATCAACGGGGTTGACATCAAGTTCGGTGTCTTCCTCACCGCGCTGGTCAACTTCCTGTTGATCGCCGCAGCAGTCTACTTCGCACTGGTTTTGCCAATGCAGAAGGCTACCGAGCACCTCGAGCGTCGTCGCGGTCTCACCGAAGAAGAAGAAGAGGTAGACCCGCAGCTTGCACTGCTTGAGCAGATCCGTGACGAACTGCGCACGCTAAAGTAACCAACTTCAAAAACTTCTCAGAGCCTGTTCCCGCAAAGAAATTTTGCGAGAACAGGCTCTTTACTTTTGCCCCAAATGAAGCTCACGTTCCCTATCGTTGCCATGGCGCGGCAAGAGCGTGCGAAAAGTGCGAAGATGTATAGGTGAACTCTGAATCTCTTGAGGAAATCAACGCGCCGGAAGCCGGTGACACGGCTCCTTACATTGGTTGGGAACGTCGCGCTGTCATTGATCTCTCCGCAATCCGCAGCAACGTCAAACAGGTTATGGATCTGGTGGCCCCCGCCAAGGTCATGGCAGTCGTCAAAGCAGACGGCTACGGACATGGAGCCGTACAGGTAGCCAAGGCGGCTCTAGAAGGTGGCGCCCGCTGGATTGGTTGCGCACACGTTGCCGAGGCCCTGGCGCTACGCGACGCAGGTATTGAAGCTCCTATGCTCGCCTGGTTGCACACCAACGACACCCCATTTGAAAAAGCCATCTCTGCAGGTATTGATTTAGGTGTCTCAGGATGGGACTTAGACTTAATCGCAGCGGCAGCCCAGGCAGTGCAGACGCCTGCGCGTATTCATCTCAAGGTTGATACCGGGCTGGGACGCAACGGCTCCACCATGGCTGATTTCCCGGGCTTGATTGAGCGTGCCGCTAAGTATCAGTCTGAAGGACTGCTGCGTGTGGTCGGAGTGTTCTCCCACCTTGCTGTCGCCGATGAGCCGGACCGCCCCGAAACTGACATTCAGCTTGCCGCTTTTGACGAGGCCATCGATATGGTCGAAGCTGCAGGCTTCGATCTGGAAATGCGCCACATTGCCAATACTCCGGCCATCTTGTCCCGTCCGGACACCCACCACGAAATGGTGCGGCTCGGTTTGGGACTGTATGGCCTGAGCCCGTTTGAGGGGGAGAGCCCTGCAACTTATGGTCTGCGTCCGGCAATGCGGCTGATGACTAAGGTTGCCAACGTCAAAAAGGTCACCCTCGGGCAAGGAGTCTCCTACGGGCTGCGTTACCAAACGACCGCAGAGACCTACCTGGCGCTGGTCCCGATGGGATACGCCGACGGGCTGCCACGAGTTGCCACCGGGGCACCGGTAACCATCAACGGGAAAACCTACCCGGTACGCGGAACTATCGCCATGGACCAGTGCGTGATTGATCTAGGCCCAGATATCAACCCCAACGAATTCTTAGGTGCCGAGGCAATCATCTTTGGTGAAGGTGGAGAATCGGTAACCACTTGGGCGCACGCAGCAAACACCATCAACTATGAGGTTGTCACCCGGATCTCTCCACGAGTTCCACGCTTCTATGTTGAAGGAACCTGGGGCGAAGCCGGTGAATGAGCACATCAAAGAATTCTCTTGCCAGCTGGCGGACCTCACGGTCACTGAAGCTCTGGGCGAAGCCTTGGGCAAGCAGCTGAGTGCAGGGGACTTAGTGATCCTCACCGGGGCGCTGGGAGCCGGGAAGACCACCTTGACGCAATCGCTCGGGCTGGGCCTGAACGTCCGCGAGGGAATCATCTCGCCCACCTTCGTGTTGGCACGCCAGCACCCCTCGCTGGGCGATGGGCCGGCACTAATCCACGTGGATGCTTACCGGCTAAACGGGGAACACGACGTGGATACCCTCGATCTCGAATCCACCTTGGCTGACTCGGTCACCGTGGTGGAATGGGGTCTGGGCAAGGTGGAGCACCTGTCCGACTCCCGCCTGGAAATCCAGTTGGACCGCGAGATCTGGGCCGCACCTAGCAGCAACCCGTGGGAAGAATCCGACGAGGAGCTCGATGAGCCAAGGCAGTTCACACTCAAGGCCATCGGACCACGCTGGGACGAAGAGAATTTCACCGAACTGAAAAACGCCTTGCTGCAGGCCACCGGGCTGCAGCACTCGGGAGAACCACATGCCTAACTACCTGTCCATCGACACCTCGGCGCACGCCTCGGTGGCTTTGATCGACTCACAAACCGGCGCGGTGCTCGGCGAACGCACCTCACCACGCGGTAACGACCAGACCGAAACCCTCGCCGGGTTTGTCCGCGACCTGCTGGCAGAGCACCAGCAAGTTGGTGCGGAGCTTGCCGGCATCATTGTCGGTGTGGGTCCTGGGCCCTACACCGGACTGCGAGTGGGACTTGTTGCGGCACGGACCTTCGGCTTCGTCTGGCAGGTCCCGGTGCATGGGGTGATGTCCCTGCACGCGCTCGCCGAACGAGTGTTGGATACCGAGCACGTACCGGCAGAATTTGTGGTTGCCTCCGACGCGCGCCGCAAGGAAGTGTACTGGGCCAAATACGATGCCTCGGGCGAATTGCTGGACGGTCCCCATGTGGCGACCGCCGCAACCCTGCCTGCCTTGCCGGTCTACGGCGTGGGTGCCTCGCTGTATCCAGAGCAACTGGCCGAAGCAGGAGCACATGGCGTCGAAGAGTCGCTGGACTGGATCGCACAGGCCGCAGAGCTGGGCTGGCGCGGGATCAAGGATCTTGCCAAGGGTGTGGACCTGTCCGATACCTCACCGCAGTACCTGCGTGAATCAGATGCCCAGGTCCCGGCATTCATGAAGAAGGACAAGGCATGAGCATCACCCTCCGTACGATGACCACTGACGACATTGCCGCAGTCCATATTCTGGAAACGCAGTTGTTCCCCGAAGATGCGTGGCCGCTGGCCGGATTCGAAGCTGAGCTGGCCCAGCTGGAAACCCGGAAATACTGGGTCTATGAGGATGCCGACAAGATCATCGGCTATGCCGGGCTCTGCACCGTGCTGCCCATTGCAGACGTGCAAACCATCGCGATCATCCCCGAATACCAAGGTCAAGGTCTGGGCAGGGCGCTGCTGACGGAACTGATCACCACTGCACGAGCCAACCGCGCCTTAGACCTGATGCTCGAGGTGCGCTTCGACAACCCCACCGCCATTGGACTCTATGAGTCCATGGGATTTGAGACTATCCATCGACGCCCGCGCTATTACAAGGGCGGCATCGATGCGCTGATCATGCGTCTGCGACTGGACGAGCTAGACACCCCGGAGGCTTCCGAATGAGCACCCCACAGCACCCGCTAGTACTGGGCATTGAATCCTCCTGTGATGAAACCGGAATCGGGATCGTGCGTGGCACCCAACTGCTGGCCAACACCGTGTCCAGCTCCATGGATGAGCATGTCCGCTTTGGCGGCGTGATCCCGGAGATTGCGGCACGCGCGCACCTCGAAGCGTTTGTGCCCACCTTGGAGCAGGCGCTCGCCGAAGCCGACGTGACCTTGGAGGAAATCGATGCGATTGCCGTGACCAGCGGCCCCGGGCTAGCAGGGGCACTGATGGTAGGCGTGGCCGCGGCCAAGGCACTGGCGCTGGCCACCGGTAAACCGCTGTACGGCATCAACCACTTGGTGGCTCACGTGGGCGTCGGGGTGCTTGAAGGTTCCGTGCTTCCACCGACCTTCGGTGCGCTGCTGGTCTCCGGTGGCCACACCGAAATCCTGAAGGTCACCTCGCTGACCAACGACGTGCAGCTGCTTGGCGCGACCATCGATGACGCGGCCGGGGAAGCCTATGACAAAACCGCCCGCTTGCTGGGCCTGGGCTATCCGGGTGGACCGGCCATCGACAAGGCCGCCAAAGACGGAGACAAAAAGGCATTCCGTTTCCCGCGAGGGCTGTCGCTGCCGAAGTTTGTGGGCTCTGCCGAGGAACCGGGCAAGCACCGGAACAACTTCTCCTTCTCCGGTCTGAAGACCGCCGTGGCTCGCTGCGTGGAGCATTTTGAAGCGGCGGGGGAGCCGATTCCTGTAGCGGATATTTCCGCTTCTTTCCAGGAAGCTGTAGTGGACGTGATTACCTCCAAGGCAGTGCGCGCTATGCAGGAGAATGGCCTGAAGACTTTGCTATTGGGTGGGGGAGTTGCCGCGAATACCCGCTTGCGTGAGCTGCTGGCGGCGCGTTGCGCTTCGGCTGGCATCACGTTAGTGGTTCCGCCGTTCTCGCTGTGCACGGATAACGGCGGAATGGTTGCGGCTCTCGGCGCCCAGCTGGTGGCCGCGGGCGCCGAACCTTCGGGCCTGGATTTTGCTACAGATTCTTCGCAACCGGTCACTAATATTGTGCTGAAGCCACGCGGCTAAGAATCTGGCTAGAGATGCAGTAAGCGTCCGTACCCTTCTGGGTGCGGACGCTTACTGCATTGATCAGAAAGAGGAGTAGGAACCTGCAATAGACCGGTTGCGGAGTTCGCCAATTCCCGCAACACAGCAGAAGACCTCATCGTCCGGGGGTGATCTGGCGATCTTTAGCAGACAGGCCAGTCAAAACGACGGTGCCCGGGCGCGGCATCATGAATGAACGATGTTGATGTTTTAACACGAGCGAGATTCTGGCAAACGGTTGACAACGTATTAACGTAGCGGGGGCGAGCTGCTGTAAGTCTCTATAGCAACCCGCCCCGCTTGAACGAACTCTCACTTAGGCGTCAACAGCAGTTTTTGAGTGACGAATGAATGGGTCACCCATGACTTGCTGATCGTCCTTTTTCAGCGCAAAGAATCCATAGACTCCAGCAAGCAGCACTACCACCGAGATGGTGATGAAGGTTTGGCGGTAGCCCACCTGGTCATGGAGCATGCCCAACGGTGTGGAGAGCAAGACGTTACCAATCTGCGAGGATACTTGGAACCCCACCATGTACAAGGTTGCAGACAACGCCGGGTTGAAGTGCAGGGTGAAGTAACGGAACACCGGAAGAATGAACAATGGCGTTTCGATGGCGTGCAGCATCTTAATAGCCGAGACGAGCAACGGATCATCAACGAGCGCGCAGCCCAAGATGCGAACGAACATGATGGCGACACCCAAGAGCAGTGCCGAACGCACGCCCACACGGCGCATTAGCAGAGGTACGAGTCCCAGCATGGCGGCTTCAACGAAGACCTGCACCGAGTTGAGGATGCCATATACCTGCTGACCGGTTTCTTGGTCTTCAAAGAGTCCGGTGTAGAAGTCGGGGAACATTTGCTGGTCAAAGACCGTGTAGAACGTCCAGGACAGCATCACGAATACGATGATGAGCCACAGGCTTGGTAAACGGAAAAGGCCCAGCATTTCACGGAAGCCCGGTGTAGATGCTGGAGAGAGTTTTCCGCTGCTTGGGAGAGGAGCTACTGGTTTGGCTTCGAAGCGCCAAAGCAACAACAGCAGCAGGTGGATTACTCCGAGTACCGAGCCGATCCAGAAGTTCAGCATCGGGTTGATGGTAAACAGGAAGCCTGCAGCCAGTGCCACGATGGCGTAACCGAATGATCCCCACATGCGCGCTTGTCCGTATTCGAAGTTAAAGCGGCGGCTGTAACGTTCGGNGAGCGCTTCAAAGAGGCCTACGCCTGCAAGGAATCCAACGGAGAATACGACTGCGCCGGCAATAACACCCATCATGAAATGGGACTGCAGTAGCGGCTGGTAGACCCACATGCAGAATGGTCCGGTGAGCGCTGTTACCGCGGCAATCACAACCGCAAGATGCTTTCGCAGACCCAGCCGGTCTTGTAGAGCGCCGTAGCCGAACATCAAGAACAGCGTCACGAGCGAGTTCACCGAATAGACGGTACCGACCTGTGCGCCGTTGAGCCCCAAACCGTTGGATTCGCTGGTGAGCCAAATTTGGAAGAATGACCACCAGATTCCCCATGATGCGAAGAACAGCAGCATCGAGAAGGAACTGTGAAGGTACGTAGGGTTTCTAAGTGTTGTGCTTAGTCCAGTCATCTTTGCCCTGGTTTCTTTGTCATCGTTGGAAAGTTCTTAGTGAGCTAAGGCGCGGGAGAAATCGTTGAACCACGGCGGATTTGCACCGGCCTGTGCCACGGTTAGTGCTGCCGAAGTTAACGCGTGGTGCAGCGCTTGCCTGATATCAGCTGGTTCGCAGGCGGTTCCGGTGCGTAGCGCTTGCGCTAGTTCGGGTAGTGAGAGCACACCGTAAAGCAGTCCTGACATGAACGCGTCACCGGCACCGATGGTGTCTTTGAGCTCAGTCGGCATGGCCGGGATGTCATATTGATTTCCGTGGGCAACAGCTAGGCAGCCGTCACCTCCTTGGGTCATCACCGCAAAAGCTGGCCCGAGGCTGGACACATGCGCCAGTACGTCCCACAGGTCCAGCTCAGGGTAGAGCCACTGAGCATCTACATCGCTGAGCTTAACGATATGACTCAGTCTCATCAGCAATTCGATTCGTTCGATGGCTGCTTCGCGGTCTTCCACCAGATCTGGACGAAGATTTGGGTCGTAACTGCGCAGTGAACCAGTTGCAGCATGAGTGAAGGCATCAACGATGCACTGTCCCGAGGGCTCAATCCACGCGGCAATGGAGCCGGTATGCAAAAGTTCGGTGACTGCGTCTGCTGCCACTGGTGGAATCTGCTGGTGGATATCAAAGGTGTAATGGGCGTTTAAGTGCTCATCAACGTGAACCTGAGCCACCGAGGTGGCCCGCTCGGTGACCGAGCCGGAAGCTACCTTCACACCTGCTTGCAACAGATGCTCGGCAATTTGTTGCCCATGAGCATCTTGACCAAATTCGGTATGGAATTGCACAACATGTCCTAGGCGCGCGAGTCCGACGGCAACGTTCAGTGGTGAACCACCGGGGTGGGCCAAACCTGAGACTACGTCTACTAAAGATTCTCCCATGACGGTAATACTGCTCATGCGCTGCGCTCCAAGCTCTTTTCACTCAATGGCAGGACACCAACAACTGCGCTCGTACTGCCGGAGTACTGGAGCACCCCATAGGCTGGCACAGCTTCGCCGGTGAGTTGATCGGTCAGTGAGCGGCGGCCATCCGCGCCTAGGATTTCAATGGAACCATGATCCAGAAGAACCTGGATGACTAGCTCGGTGGAATCCTCCGGTAACGGCATGCGTTGGCTGGAAGCGTAGAGCTCATGGGCAACCTTGCCTGCGCCGCGGTGGTGCTGAATCAGAGTTGGCTCAACGCTCACCTCGCTCATCACGCTGTGATCTGCGCGGTGCAGGAGCAACCGTGCCTGTCCGGTGAAGTCACCGGGGAGGCTCAGTTCCACAAGAGCCGGGGCGCCAAGCTCAACGCGCGTCTCGCCGGTCAGCACCGCGCTGGTTGGTACAGGGGACTCGGGCAAGCCGCTCAGGCGTTGACGAATTTCAAAACCGCCGTCGCCAAGCTGCACCAAGTCCAGGGTGCGAGCTGCGCTCATGGAACCGCGCCAGCCGTCGTGGGGCAGATCGCGGGCGTAGTCCCAGTTGCTCATCCAAGCGATGATGGTTTGCTGGTGAACCTCTAGACCGTGGAAGCTGACGCCGGCGTAGAAGTCGCGGCCCCAGTCCAGCCAGCTGCCCTGGCTTAGCTGCTCGAAGGCCAGTGAATCATTAGCTTCCTGGTGCTTGTCGGGGGTGAATGTGAAACCGTCAAATTCTCCCACGAAGTATTGGGTGCCGGAGCCGCCTGCCACGCCGCCGGGATTCAGCGAAACGAGCAGGACCCACTTGAGCTGATCGCTTCCGGCGACCGGCAGTTGGATGAGGTCCGGGCATTCCCAGATGCCGGCGGTGGCAGCTTGCGGGCCAAAGCTAGAAGCCTCGGTCCAGTCGATAAGGTTTTCCGAACGATAGATCAGCACGCGGCGTTCGATGGCTTCTACTGCCACCATCGACCCAGCACCGAGCCCTGCGCGGATTCGTAGCGGAAGACCTTGGGATCACGGAAGTTCTTGGAACCACGGTCCAATACCGGGTTTTGTGCGTACTTGGTGAAGGTTGCGCCTCCGTCCAGCGAATAGGCCAGTGCTTGGGACTGGTTGCTGTCATCCTTGGCTGCCGCGGTGTACAGCGCGATGATCGGCGCGGTGCTTCCGTCTCCGAGGCCGCTGGTGTTCTCCTGGTCCACAACGATGGAGCCGGAGAAGATGTCTGCGGCATCCCCGTGCAGGATGGCGATGGGAAGTTCGGTCCAGTTCACCAGGTCGGTGCTGACCGCGTGTCCCCAGGACATGTAGCCGTGGCCAACTCCGTGGGGGTTGTGCTGGAAGTACAGGTGGTATTGCTCGCCATCAAAGAACAAACCGTTGGGATCATTGATCCAGTTTTTCTTGGGGGAGAAGTGAAGCTCTGGTCGCATGACCGCGACTTGTTGTAGTTCGGGCAACGCCGCCATCCTTAATCAAGATCTGCTAAATGGATTTAGCATAAGACTCTAACAGCGACAGGGCCACCCTGCAATAGGCTAGGCTCGAATAATTGCAGGTACCAGTCGCAAGAAGGACACGTGAATACGCAAAAAGCCAAGCGGGTAACAATAGCTGACGTCTCTGAAGCTTCAGGGATGTCAAAGGCCGCAGTCAGTTTGATCCTGAACAATAAGCCTGGGACCAGGCTTTCCGTAGAGGCCACCGAAAGGGTCCGCGCGGCAGCCAAGGAACTGGGCTACCGTCCAAATGCTGCCGCTCAGTCATTGCGCAGTGGCAAGACGCGAACCCTGGGGCTGATTTCTGATCAGGTCACGGTCACACGTTTTGCTTCCGGCATGATCACCGGCATTCTTCGCGCGGCCGAGGAGCGCGGCCATACGGTGCTGATTGCAGAGACCTTCGGGAAACGTGATCAGCTAGCTGAAGCCATCNANCAGATGGCTCATCGGGACGTTGATGGTCTCATCCTNGGATTTATGGATTCACGGAAACNTGACTTAAAAATCCCAGNCACGGGTCTGCCCACNATCTTGGTNAATGGNCTTGATGACAGCCCCTGCACCGCGGTGCTGCCTAATGAGCTGGATTCTGGTGCCAGTGCGGTGCGCCGAGTTCTGGAAACCGGTGCTAAAAGTGTCGCGCTGATCGGGGCGCATCAAAATGCTGAGAATGACCCGACGAGCTATCCAAGTATCACCCGCCGCTTCACTTCGCTGCGCAACGCCTTGCAAGAATCGAAACTTGAAGTACTCGGCGAATGGGTTCTCGAAGACTGGAATCCTACCGACGGCTATGCGGCGACCGCTCAAATGCTCACCGATGGGCACAAGCCTGATGCGGTCATCTGCGCGAATGACCGCGTGGCCATGGGAGCCTTCCAAGCATTGGCCGAACAAGGACTAGTTCCCGGTAAGGATCTTTCGGTACTTTCCTTTGACGATGAGATTATCGCTAGCTATCTGCGTCCTCAGCTGACATCGATCAGACTTCCTTATGAAGAAATGGGAGCGCTCGCCGTTGAGCTACTTCTGGATGGAAAGCTGGATCCTGTTCGAACATCAAGTGGAGATGCCGCTGATTGAGCGCGATTCAATGAAGGCCCGTTGAACCAAGACTGACCAAGGCTGGGGGCTAAAGATTATTGGGGCTTCAACTGCAGGCAAGATGCCGCAGTCTCCCAGCGTGACTCATGAAGCTTCTTTGCCGAGAGTCGAATCGACTAGCCGCTTCACCTGGCCTGATCATGGCGTTCCTGGATGCCCAAAATAGTTTCTGGGTAGTTCCGTGCGCCAAAATGTCTTTGTTGCGGGAGAGATCGGCTCTGTCTAAAACGCGCGATCTTCGCAGAGATCTGCATTTATGCGCAAAAAAGAATCGACTGCTTGACACCCGCAAGTGATGTGCGTTACCTTATTTCTCAACGTAGTAACGCGCGTTACTGAATCGTGTTAGCAAATCTGCAATACGGCCAGTTTCGCTTTGATCTCAAGGGGGAGGAGGGGAAATGACGCAGCAATCCGTGACCATGGCCGATGTCGCCAAGGCAGCCGGCGTAAGCCGAACAACTGTCTCATTTGTGCTCAATGGCCGGATGGAAGCAAATATCCCCGAAGCCACGAGAGAGAGAATCAACCAGACGGCGCGCATGCTGGGCTACCGCCCCAATGCGGCCGCACGAACTCTGGCTAGCAAACGCAGCGCCTGGTTCGGTCTGGTGACCGAGATTGCTACATCACCCTTTGCTACCGACGTGATCAAGGGAGCGCAACGCTCGGCATGGAAAGATGGAAACTTTCTGCTCATCGCACCCAGCGATGACGACCCTGGCATGGAAATGCTCGCGGTGGAGAAGCTCCTTGAGCAACAAGTAGGCGGGCTGATCATTGCAACCACCTGGCACCGAGAAATCATCGTGCCGGAGAATGCAAAATCGGTTCCCTGCGTTTTGGTCAACTGCTTCGACGCCGAGGGAGAATTTCCATCAATCGTCCCGGACGAAGTCGCAGGTGGTTACGCCGCCGCCGAGATCCTCGCACGGGCCGGACACACCAACATTGGCCATATCACTGTTGCCCAAGGAATCCCTGCTCAGATCGGGCGCCAAACCGGTATGAAGCAGGCTCTGCGTGATCACGGACTTAGCCAAGAAGAGTCAAAGATTGTTGCCGGTGACGGTACCGCCGATAGCGGATACCACGGAACTCAAGAGTTACTGGCTCAACCAGATCCGCCAACCGCAATTTTTTGCGGTAATGACCGGATCGCCATGGGATCCTATGACGCAATCAAGGAACTCGGTTTGCGAGTGGGGGAAGACATCTCAATCGTCGGTTTTGATGATCAAGAGATTCTGGCACCACATATGCGACCAAAACTGACAACCATCGCCTTGCCCTTTGAAGAAATGGGTATGGCAGGGGTGTCATTACTGAATCAAATGGTAGAGGGCTCACCGATTGAGAATCGCCAAATTACCATCGGCTGCCCTCCACGCATTCGTTCATCTGTGGCCATGCACGGCCAAAGATGAGCTTCCCCTCCGCTACACATCACATGAATGGATGAGGAACTTCCATGATAGTCAAATACTTACGCCGCGCGCACCTTGCCGTGGCTGCGACCGCAGCGGTCGGCGCATTCGCGCTGACCGGATGCGTCGCATCAAACCCAGGCGGAACCGAAGCTGACGGAGCAACAACCAGCTCAGCGTTCCTCACCATCCCGCGTGAAGACATGGGTACCTTCTCCAAGAACTTCAACCCGTTCTCGCCCAACGCCGCGCCAATGACCGGCCAGTCCATCTACGAGTCCATGCTGGTTTACAACCCTGCCGGCGGCGACACGGTGCCTTGGCTGGCCACCGACTGGGAAGCGGGCACCGACGGCAAGTCGCTGACCTTCAATCTGCGCCCAGGAGTCAAGTTCTCCGACGGCACCGAGCTGACCTCCAAGGACGTGAAGCTTTCGGTGGAGCTGCAGAAGGAACTGCTCGGCGGCTATGACTACCTGAAGTCCATCAAGACCCCGGATAAGACCACCGTGGAGTTCACCTTCAAGAAGTCCTTCGCTCCGGCACTGTACGAATTGGGGCAGCAGGTCATCGTGCCTGCGCACATCTGGTCTAAGTTCGACAAGCCAGGCAACGAAGAGAACCCGACCCCGGTCGGCACCGGCCCGTACACCGAGATCGCCAACTTCCAGGCCCAGTCCTTCGAGCTGCAAAAGAACCCGAACTACTGGCAGCCCGAGAAGCAGAAGCTTGGCGGCATCCGAATGCTCGCCTTCGCCGGCAACGACGGTGCCAACTTGGCCGCCATCTCCGGCGATGTCGACTGGACCCAGACCTACATGCCAGACATCCAGACCACCTATGTGGATAAAGATCCAGAACACCGCCACTACTGGTTCCCAACCACAGGCTCCGAGATCAACTGGCAGCTAAACACCACCAAGGAAGAATTCTCCGACGTGCGGGTGCGCAAAGCACTAAGCATGGCCGTGGACCGTGAACAAGTGGTCAAAGTTGGTATGAGCGACTACACCGTTCCGGCCGACTGCACCGGACTGTCGGGCAACTACGACCAGTGGCGTGATGCCTCCGTCGTAGAGAAGTGCGACTGGACTAAGCGCGATCTTGAAGGCGCCAAGAAGTTGCTGGATGAAGCTGGCTACAAGGAAAACGCCCAAGGACAGCGCACCACACCAGACGGTAAACCATTCACCTTCGACATCTCCGTGGGTTCAAGCTCCACTGACTGGCTGTCGGTAGCAAACATTATCGCGCAGAACCTTCAGGACGTGGGCATCAAGGCCACCGTTGATTCCCCTGACTGGGCCGCGGTGACCGCAGCCTATGAGACCGGTGAATTTGATACCGGCATCGTCTGGACCGCTAACGCTCCGACCCCGTACCAGTACTACCTGAACCTGATGGGAAGCGAAAACGTCAAGCCGGTTGGCAAGCAGACCTTTGACAACTACCACCGCTTCAGCGACAAAAAAGCTGATGACCTGCTGAACAAGTTTGTTGCTACCGGTGATGAAGGCGAGCAGAAGCAGGTCATCAATGACTTGCAGTCGCTGTATAGCGAACTAGCTCCGGTTGTGCCGTTGTTCCCTGGCCCGGAGTGGGGTGCCTACACCACCGAGAACTTTGTTGGTTGGCCCACCGAGGAAAACCCTTACGCGACTCTGAGCAACCGCGCACCGACCACCGTGCTGGTGCTCACCAACCTAGAACCCGCGAAATAGCATCAAGCTCCCACGTGGTGGGCGGCCTCTAGCTGCCCACCACGTCGCGATCTTTCGTGAAGGACACATATTATGAGCTTCCTCTTCCGGCGTCTGGGCTTTTACCTGCTAGCCTTCTGGGCGTCCATCACCCTAAACTTTCTGTTGCCGCGACTGATGCCCGGTGACCCGGTCACCCGCATGCTTTCCCGCTCGCAGCAACGCCTCGAACCACAGCAGGTCGACGCGCTACGCACCATGATGGGCGTAGACGGCGGCCCGCTGATCCCCGAATACTTCAGCTACCTTGGCCGCATTCTCACCGGCGATTTCGGAATGTCGATTTCCCGTTTCCCCACGCCAGTCTCCGAAGTAATCGCCTCTCAACTGCCCTGGACCCTGCTGCTCGGTATCACCTCATTGGTGATCGCGGTGATCCTCGGCAACTTGCTGGGTATCCTGGCGGCCTGGCGCCGTGGCGGTTTCCTGGACTCGGTGGCTCCGCCACTGCTGGTATTCATCGGTTCCTTCCCGTATTTCTGGCTCGCCATGGGTGCGCTGTACATCTTTGGTATCAATATGGGTGTCGCCCCGATGCGCCACGCCTTCTCCGTGGGTCTGGTCCCCGGATTCAACCTTGAATTCATTTTGGATGTGGCAGCTCACCTGTTCCTGCCGGCACTCACCATTGTGCTGGTGTCCTTGGGCGGCTGGATGCTGGGCATGCGCAACACCATGATTGCAACCAACTCCGAGGATTACATCCTGATGGCCGAGGCCAAGGGCCTGCGCCCGCACCGCATCATGCTGAACTATGCGGCACGCAATGCCATGCTGCCCTCAGTGACAAGCATGGGCATGAGCATCGGNTTTATCGTCGGTGGAGCCTTGCTCACCGAAGTAGTGTTCGCTTACCCGGGCGTTGGCTACCAGCTGCTCGCTGCAGTCCAAGGCCTTGACTACCCATTGATGCAGGGCATGTTCCTGACCATTACCGCCGCGGTGCTGATCGCGAACTTCCTTGTAGACCTGGTCTACGTCCGACTTGACCCTCGTGTGCGGAAGGGCTGAACCTCATGAGCCAGATAACCACAGATTCCCTGACCTTGACTCCCGAGGACCCGTCGACGGAAAGCGCCACGGCCCGCGCTCGACTGGGTGCCACACGCCTGCTGCGTACCTTGCTGCGCAACGGCAAGGCGGTGGCCGGGCTGAGCATCATTGTAGTGTTCATTGCGCTGGCGCTGCTGGCCCCGGTGTTCTTCCCGGGAGATCCGGCGCGCATCACCTCTGCCGGTGCCGCAGCTCCCAGCCTGGAACACTGGCTGGGCACCACCACTAAGGGCCAAGACGTCCTCGGCTTGACCTTGTGGGGCGCGCGCTCCTCGCTATTTGTCGGCTTTGCCGCCGGAATCTTGTCCACCGTGATCGGCGTGCTGATCGGTTTGAGCGGTGCCTACTTCGGCCGTGGCCTGGACGAGGCGCTCTCGCTGGTGACCAACGTGTTCCTGCTGGTTCCGGGTCTGCCTTTGTTGGTCATCCTGGCAGCATTCATGCCTCCGGGCCTTGGCACGGTCATCGTGGTGCTGGTGATTACCGGTTGGGCCGGTAGCGCCCGCGTCATGCGTTCTCAAGCCATGTCCATTCGGGGCAAGGATTATGTGGCGGCCGCTCAGGTCTCCGGTGAACGTCCACTGCGCATTATGGTGCGCGAAATCTTGCCGAATATGGCCTCGGTGGTCATGACCACCCTGCTGGGCTGCATCATCGGTTCCATTGGTGCCCAGGCAGGACTCGAATTCTTGGGTCTGGGAGACGTCAACACGCTCTCCTGGGGCACCAACCTGTTCTGGGCTACCAGCGATGGTTCGCTGATGCTTGGCCAGTGGTGGATTTTTGTTCCATCGGGTCTGGCTATTGCGTTGGTGGCCTTCGCCTTGGCGTTGTGCAACTACGCGGTAGATGAGATTACCAACCCGCGCCTGCGCCGGCCTAAGCATGCAACGAAGAGCACCGCGGCGACTACCGTGGCGCGAAAGGAAGAAAAATGAGCGTCCCGGTATTGGAAGTTCAGGACCTGACCGTCGAATACGTCAGCGACGAGCGTGCGGTCCGCGGTGCGGACAGGGTCAGCTTCACCATCCATTCCGGTGAGATCTTTGGCCTGGCCGGCGAGTCGGGCTGCGGCAAGTCCACGATCGCGAACTCGATCATGCGTCTGCTTAAGGACCCTGCGCGGATCAGCAACGGCAAAGTCCTCTTTGACGGTACGGACGTGCTGGGCATGGATGAGGCAGCGTTGCGTGCCTGGCGTTGGAATAACGTGGCCATGGTGTTCCAGTCGGCCATGAACTCCCTGAACCCGGTCACCCGTATCGGTGAGCAATTCATCGACGTGATCCGCACCCATCGTGGCGGCACCCGGGCGGCCGCGCTGCACCGTGCCCACGAACTGCTTAAGATGGTGCGCATTGATCCGGTACGGTTGCGCGCTTACCCACACCAGCTTTCCGGAGGCCAACGCCAACGCATTGTCATTGCCATGGCCTGTGCTTTGAACCCGCGGCTGTTGATCCTTGATGAACCTACTACTGCGCTAGATGTGGTGGTGCAGCAGGAGATCTTGGAACAGATCCGTGAACTGCAAAAAGAACTCGGCTTCGCGATTTTGTTCATCACCCACGACATGTCATTGATGCTTGAACTCTCTGACCGTATTGGCATCATGTACGGCGGTCGTATTGTGGAGCTGGCTCCGGCAACAACGCTGCGCCATGGTTCCCGGCACCCCTATACTCAAGCGCTGCTGGGAGCTTTCCCGCCTCTGCATGGCCCGCGGGTTAAGCTCACCGGGCTCGCCGAAGGTACCAAATTCATCAACATCCAGGATCTGGAAGACACCGGTGAGGGCCATTGGGTGGCTCCCTCGGATCAGCCTGTGCTGTCGCAAGGAGAACTGCTATGACTTCAACTGCTACCCGGCGGACCGCAGTGGGTCCGGCCGTGCGAATCCGTTCGCTGAGCAAATCGTTTACCAGCTCCGCGCTATTTAGTCGTAAGAAAATTCCTGCCTTGCGGGATATTGATTTGGAGATGCAACGCGGGGAAATCGTGGCTCTGGTGGGGGAGTCGGGATCCGGCAAGTCAACGCTGGCCCGTTGTCTTGCTCTGCTTGAAACTCCGGATTCCGGTGAGGTTCTAGTTAATGGAAAAGATATTGCGGGGCTGAAGGGGGCAGCGGTGCGCAAGTACCGCAGCGAAGTGCAGATGGTCTTCCAAGACCCCTTCGGTTCGCTGAACCCTACCTTCCGGGTGGAGCATATCTTAGAACGCGCATTGGCTCTGCACCAGCCAGAGATTAAGTCAAAGCGCAGTGAAATGGCAAAGTTGGTGAGTACCGTGGGTCTTAGCCCGGATGTGCTCTCCTCCTTCCCGCATGAGCTCTCTGGTGGACAGCGTCAACGTATCGCGATTGCCCGAGTGCTGGCGGCCAAGCCGAGCATCATTCTGGCCGACGAACCGACCTCAATGCTAGACGTCTCGGTGCGCATTGGTGTGTTGAACCTGCTGCACAAGCTGCGTGACGAGCACGGGATCACCATCTTGTACGTCACCCACGATCTGGCTTCAGCCCGTTACCTCTCGGACCGCATTGCTGTGCTCAACGAGGGGCGAATCGTGGAATCAGGAGAATCCGTGCACCTGCTGGATAACCCGAGCCATCCATATACGCAGCTGCTCGTGGGTGCGGTGCCAGACCCTGACCGAGACAGTAGCCTCGACGCACCAAAGCGTGCGGCCCTACGCGAACAAATCCAGCGCTGGTCCACCAGCGCCAACCTGCAAAAGCACATTATCGATGAATCAAGCCAGCACTGGGTGTTGGCGGACGAAAGCGAAATGACATGAGCGCAAATAAAGACATGACCCATGGCGGGCCGTCCAGACGAAGCGTCGTTGCCACTCTGACCTCGGCTACTGCCTTGACCCTGACCGGGCTAGGCGCTGGGGCGGCCGTTGCGACCCCATCAAAACGGGGAAAAAATGAGAAGAAGGCTTCTGCTGCGATGAGCTACCGTCCCAGTTATCACTTCAGCGTTCCGGATAATTGGAAAAATGACCCGCAGCGTCCGGTGTATCTGGACGGTGAATACCTGTACTACTACCTATACAACGAGGACTACATCCTCGGTGGTAGCGGTACAAGCTGGCGTTTGGCGACCACCACGGACCACGTGAACTTCACCGACCACGGCGTAGCCATCAGCAAGCATGAAAGCCCTAACGGGGATTGCTGGTCCGGCTCGATTGTCATCGACGAAAAGAACACCGCGGGCTACGGAAAAGGCGCGTTGATTGCTCTGGTCACCCAAGCACCGGGCGGGGTGCAAGCCCAGTACCTCTGGTACTCCACCGATAAGGGACGCAGCTTCAAACCTGGTGGAACCAAGCCGGTGCTGGCTAACCCAGGCGTGGAAGCCTTCCGAGACCCGAAGATCATCTGGCATGAGCAAAGTTCAAAATGGGTCATGCTTAATGCTGAGGGGGACCGCATCGGGTTGTATACCTCGGTGAATCTGAAGCAGTGGAAAAGAACTAGCGAATTTGTGCGCACCACCTTGGGCACCCTCGAATGCCCGGACCTGTTTCAGATCCAGGCTTCTGACGGAACCAAACAATGGGTGCTTGGCACCAGCGCCAATGGCAAGCCACATGATCTGCCTGCCACCTACGCATACTGGGTGGGCGACTTTGATGGAAAGGCTTTCACCACCAAGGAAGATGATCCGCAATGGCTTGACTGGGGCTTTGACTTTTATGGTGCGGTGACCTATCAGGACCATCGTGCCGACGGGAGTGAAAATCCCAAACTGCGCCGTGTCATTGGGTGGAACAACTTCTGGGATTACCCACACAATGCCCCAAGCATGGCCACAGATGGCTACAACGGTGATGACATGATTGTGCGAGAGGTGCGGATGATCGCCGGTGCTGAAAGCTACTACCTCGCCTCGGTGCCGGTAAAGCAGTTGGACAAGCTGGCCGGTCCGGCGAAAAGCTTAGGCAGCCCGGCGTTATCCGGGGAGCGGGTCTTGGATTTCTCAAGCAGCGCCTATGAGCTGGAATGCGAATTGAGCTGGGATCCGACCAACCCGCCGGAGAACGTGGGATTTGAGCTGTGCCGGGCAAGAACCGGCACGCGTCATGTGGCTACCGGAATCTATCTGGCTGGAGGGTTCGCCTACGTGAACCGCAAGCCAAGCTTCCACCCCGGGGATAAGAGCGAAACCAAGAGCCCATTAGAGGTACCAAGCGGAAGACTCAAGGTACGCATCCTGGTGGACCGCTCCAGCGTCGAGGTGTTCTACGGGGATGGCAGGATCGTCCACTCGCACCGGGTATTCCCACTGGCTTCGGATTCCGGGATCAAATTGTTCGTCTCGGGCGGGACGGCAACGTACAAGAACCTCACCGTGCGCAAGCTGGCATTCGCATAGAAGCTAGTCGCAGGCTCGGTCGAGACTAGTGCGGCCCGGGGAAACTTGCTTCCCCGGGCCAACCCTACTTTTTCAGGTGCAAAGAGGAGAATCCGACCGATCCTGCGATCACTTGCGATGGGGAATTGAGGATTTCGCTGAGGAATTTGTAAGCCATGATGAGTGCTGGCATCAGGTCGCGGTTCAACAAAGTCCCACTAAGTCCGGTGAAGTTCTGAACAGGATAGTTCGAGAGGAAGCAGCCATTGTTTGGCCAGTTGATCATTATCGAGGCAAGTTTTTCGCTGTGACTACCGGATTTTACAGTTCACCATTACCCCGCAGTCGGCAACTGAATTCGTCACCATGGGTGAGTCGACGGCCTTTCGCGGGGAAGCCAGTCAGAATTACATTAGCGGGTTGCAGGGTCATAAACCCCTGAGATACACCAAGATCGCTTACACACTCCAGCCTCAATCCTTGGTTGTTGCAGAAACTAGTGGTTCTCCGTTATGGACAACGCTGATTTCCCAGCCGGCAAGCGCAGCATCGATTTTGATAGTAGCTGGTGTGGAGAACGGGGAATCGAAAATAGTCCAGAGTTGACTACCGGCAAACCGCGGTACGGCATCAACCATTTGGTAGCTCAGGTGACTGTCGGAGTACTGGAAGGCACCGTCCTTCCACCGACCCTCGGCGCACTGCTGGTTTCCGGTGGCCATACCGAGATTCTCAAAGTTACGCCGTTGACTAACGATGTGCAGCTGCTCGGTGCGACCATCGCTGACGCGGCTGGCGAAGCCTATGACAAGACCGCGCGCCTGCTGGGTCTGGGCTATCCGGGTGTACCGGCCATTGACAAGATCGCCAAGGACGGAGACAAAAAGGCNTTCCGTTTCCCGCGAGGCCTGTCGNTGCCGAAGTTTGTGGGCTCCGCCGAAGAACCGGGCAAGCACAGGAACAACTTCTTGTTCTCCGGTTTGAAGACCGCCGTGGCTCGCTGTGTGGAGCATTTTGAAGCGGCGGCCGAGCCGATCGCGGTGGCGGATATTTCCGCATCTTTCCAGGAAGCGGTGGTGGATGTGATTACGTCCAAGGCGGTGCGCGCTATGCAGGAGAATGGGCTAAAGACTTTGCTGTTGGGTGGGGAATTGCGGCGAATACGCGTCTGCGCGCGCTGCTGGCCGCGCGCTGTGCTTCGGCTGGCATCACGTTAGTGGTTCCGCCGTTATCGCTGCGCACGGACAACGGGGGAATGGTCGCGGCGCTGGGCGCTCAGCTGGTAGCTGCTGGTATTGCACAGTCGGGTCTGGATTTTGCCACTGACTCCTCTCAGCCGGTGACTAATATTGTGTTGACGAGCTAAGAATGCTCAAAACTCATAATTTCTGATCAAAGCTAGATATCTTGTGGCCGCCGGCTACATGACAAGGAATGAATAATCAGAGCGCCGCAACAAATACTGCTTGATCACATTGGGACACGTTCGCATCTCGTCGATTACGAGGATGCCTCTATTTCTTGCTGGCTAGATAGAATCGAAACGGCAAGCAGATCGTAGATGGCAAGCCTTATCTTAGGGGTGGAAGTGCGCGTAATCAGTAATACAACCGAGCGTCTCGGCGATGACCTCAAAACTGAACTCCGAAAAGGATCGAAGGTTCGTATCGCAGCCTCGACGTTCTCAATTTTCGCGTTCGAAGCGCTTCGGGAGGAACTTGAACACGTCGAGGAACTGGAGTTTATCTTTACTTCTCCTTCCTTCACGCCGGCCGAAACCGGTGACAAGATTCGGAAGGAACGTCGAGAGTTCTTCATTCCCGTAGGGCACGCAGAATCCAGCCTCTATGGCACCGATTTCGAGATCCGACTCCGCAATAAACTCACACAGCGTGCCATCGCCAAGGAATGCGCAGACTGGGTCCGCCACAAGGTCACTTTCCGTTCCAACTCCACCGATCGACTGATGCAGTCAATGGTGATCGCTGGCGAACAGGCAGCCTACTTTGCGCCACAGGGTTTCACCACTGCCGACCTCGGCTACGAGCAAGGCAACGCCATGACGAGCATGGTCACGAAAACCGAAGGAATAATCGAGACTAAGCAGTTCCTCGACACCTTTGACCAGATCTGGAACACTCCTGATCATCTCACCGACGTCACTCAAGCGGTGCATGATCATATCGCAGCTGTATACGCGGAGAACTCGCCAGCCCGGATCTATTTCCTAATCCTCTATAACCTCTTCGCCGAGTTTTTTGGTACGACATCTCTGAGGACACGATGCCCAACGATCGAACTGGGTACGAGGACACCAAGGTGTGGCAGAGTCTCTACAACTTTCAGCGAGACGCAGCAACCGGCATTATCAACAAGCTCGAAACCTACAACGGTTGCATACTCGCCGACAGCGTCGGCCTTGGAAAGACCTTTACCGCACTCGCAGTGATCAAATATTACGAGCTACGCAACAAGAAGGTACTAGTACTTTGCCCGAAGAAGCTTGCTGAGAACTGGACAACGTACAACTCGAACTACACGACAAACCTCTTCCATGAAGATCGGTTCAATTACGACGTACTCGCACATACTGATCTTTCACGGGTCAGGGGACAGTCAATCGGTGGCCTGCAACTCGACCGAATCAACTGGGGTAATTACGATCTCGTTATTATCGACGAGTCCCATAACTTCCGCAACGCGGACTACTCTGAAGAAAAAGAGTCGCGCTACCAGCGACTCATGCGTCAGGTAATTCAAGAAGGCGTGAAGACTAAAGTTCTCATGCTCTCGGCGACCCCGGTAAACAATCGCTTCAATGACCTAAAGAACCAGCTCCAGCTGGCCTATGAGGGCGACTCTGAACAGCTCAGCACTCGCTTGAATCTCTCTTCCAACGTGGAGAAAGTATTCAAGGACGCGCAGACTGTCTTTAATACGTGGTCCAAGCTTGAAACCGAAGAACGCACCACGGAGCGTATCCTGACGATGCTTGACTTCGATTTCTTTGAACTTCTCGATGCCGTGACGATTGCGCGCTCACGCAAGCACATCGAGGCTTTCTATGACATGACCGCCATCGGGGCCTTTCCTAAGCGACTCGCACCGCAGGCTATTCGTGAGCCGCTAACGAATTTGTCTACTGCGCCAAGTTTCAACGAAATTTTCGAGCAGATTCAAACCTTAAATCTCGGGGTCTACGCACCCATGAGCTATGTATTCCCCTCGCGCCGATCCAAGTATGAGGACATTGGGAATCCGTCGAAGAACACGGAGAATTTCCAGGCAGGTGCCGGCCAAGCCGGGCGCGAGCAGGGAATCAAGCAGCTGATGACTGTGAACTTGCTGAAACGCTTAGAATCCAGCGTCGATGCGTTTCGTATTACTCTGGCCAAAGTTGAGGGAACTGTCGCTAATCGGTTACAGCAGCTTGCAACCTCTATGCCAATCGATGATCGTGACGCCGTTGATTCTGAGATCGATTTAGACATTGACGATTCCGAAAATTCAGGGCTTGAAGCGCTCATGATCGGTGACCTTCCGATCGACTCAGCGGATCTCGACATTGAACGGTACAAAGTCGACCTATGGCACGATCGAGAGACACTCCGTGAACTCATCAATGCCATGGCTGCTATCACTCCCGAGCATGACCTGAAACTGATCAAGCTCAAGCAGATCATTGCCAACAAGGCCATGTATCCAATCAATCCAAGCAATAAGAAGATCCTGATTTTCTCGGCTTTCGCAGACACCGCCGGCTATCTCTATCGACAGCTTGGACCCGCATTGGCTGCCGCTGGTCTGCACACGGGACTGATCACCGGTGGACAAAGCGGTGCGAAGACGACTCTGGGCTCGGGATATGACTTCGGCCAGATTATGGCAATGTTCTCTCCTGTCTCTAAACACCGCGACCAGATCATGAGTGGACAGCCCGGAGACATCGACGTTCTCATCGGCACTGACGTTATCTCGGAAGGACAAAACCTCCAAGACTGCGACTCTGTCATCAACTACGATATCCATTGGAACCCGGTACGTATCATTCAGCGCTTCGGACGCGTAGATCGAATTGGGTCAAAAAATGATGTCATCCAGCTCATCAACTTCTGGCCGGATATCAGTCTGGACGAGTACATCAATCTTAAGGATCGCGTCGAAAACCGCATGAGGATTGCCAACCTTGCCGGAACCGGCGACGACAACGTCCTAGAACCGAATAGTGCTGAAGCGTCCTACCGGCGCGAACAGCTACGCAAGCTCCAAGACGATGTCATCGAACTCGAAGATGTACGTTCCGGAGTCTCTATCACTGACTTGGGCCTCAACGATTTTCGAATGGATCTGCTCGGGTACATCCGCCAGGTCGGGAACCTCGCCGGGACGCCTAAGGGCCTACATGCCGTTATCCCTGCGAACTCAGAATTAGGCTTGGAACCAGGCGCCATCTTTGCATTGAGAAACATCCAAACCGATGCCGAACAACTTGGCGGCAAGGATGGCGCTCGCGGTAACCGCTTGCACCCCTACTACTTGATTTATGTCGATCAGCAGGGTGAAGTTATCTCCGACCATACGGAGGCAAAGCACCTTCTCGACCTGTTGCGCGCCGGCTGCCGTCCGTTCAACACACCAGTTTCGGACGCGGTCGCCGTGTTTAATGCGGCTACCGGTGAAGGAATGGACATGGGAGCCTATTCGCAGCTTCTCACCGATGCGATCAGCTCCATGATCGAACTCAATGACGAACACGATATCGATAGCCTCTTCACATCCGGCGTGACGACAGCGCTCAAGAACACCATTGCTGGCCTAGACGATTTCGAACTGATTGCCTTCATCGCAGTCGTTGATCCCAATCAGGAAGAGAAACATGGCTGATGTACTTTTCTCTTGGCCGGAGACAGCGGCTGTTGGCACACGCATTCCAAAAGAACGCTTCTACGCGCAGGGCACTGTAGCTGCAGGAACAAAGGAAAAATTCGTTTCTGAAGTTTCACGGGTCGTTTGGAGCCACAAACTTGCAGTTGATACCGTTAACATTCCGGCGATGGACGGTATCTCAGAGATAGACGTCTTCAGGATAGACACGAAGGATGGCGAACTTTCCGACAGCGTTCTGACCGCCATCGATAACGCCATCCCGCGCCCGCTGATTTTTGAAGTCACTAGACCCACCGCAGAAGTGGGCAGTGGTAACGGGGTTGTTCGTATGGTTGCAGCTCATAAGTTACTTGACGGTGGAGCTACCAAGTTGAGCGGATATTATTCAACAGGATGGTTGTCAACGGAGCAAGAGCGAGTTACGTTCCCAAATGCGATCAATTTACAGGTCCTCTACACGGCCTTGCTGGAACCCCTCACTCCGGTGGAAATCCGGACGAGGGAAACAATGTCGGAAGTTGCTGAGCGACTCGAAGCAGTCCGAAAGTTGGACCGAGAGATCAGCGCGCTGGAGCGGAAACTCCGCACCGAGAAACAGCTCAACCGCAAGGTTGAGATTCGCAGATTGCTCAAGACTAAACAAGCACTTCGAGAACAGCAGAGGTAACTGGTGGAGAAGATCCGCATGACATCGCGTGACATGACCGCGGCCAACATCGAGGCACTCGCCGCGCTATTTCCGAATGTTGTCACCGAAAATATAGACATTGAAGGAAATCTCAAGTCGTCGGTCGACTTCGACCTGCTGCGGCAGGAGGTCTCCGATCACATTGTGGAGGGGCCGCAAGAACGGTACCAGTTAGATTGGCCGGGAAAACGTGCGGCAGCTTTCGCCGCAAACGCTCCGATCGCCAAGACGTTGCGGCCTATGCGCGAGGAATCGGTTAACTTTGAAACGACGAAGAACTTATTTATCGAGGGCGACAATCTTGACGCTTTAAAGCTGTTACAGGAGTCGTACTTGGGCAAGGTCAAGCTGATCTACATAGACCCGCCGTATAACACAGGCAATGATTTCGTGTATGCGGATGACTTCGCAGAGTCCACGGCTGAGTACCTCGCCAAGTCCGAGCAGGTCTCCGAGGCCGGAGAACGTCTAGTGTCGAACTCGGAGTCGAACGGCCGGTTCCATTCGGACTGGCTGAGCATGATGTACTCGCGCCTCAAGCTTGCTCGTAACCTGCTGACCGATGACGGCGTCATCATTGTGGCGATCGGCGACCAGGAACTCGCCAACCTCCGCAACCTGATGGACATGGTGTTCGGCGGAGAGAACTTCCTCTCGAACGTCGTGTGGCAGGGGCGTGCAAAAAATGATGCGCGCTTCTCTGCCGGAGGCATCGATTACATGTTGATTTTCGGCCGTAATCGCGGAGCGCTGGTTGGAAAAGATGCTCGCTGGAAAGAACCAAAGAAGGGCTATTCTTTGGTTGTTTCAGCCGTTCGAGAGTGTTGGGAACGAGCTAAAGGTGACGCTGAGCTGGCGACCAGACTTCTGCGGGAGTGGTGGAAGACATCTCCAGACACAGAGAAAGGTCTTCAGTCATATTCTGAGATTGATTCGAACGGTCGCGCCTACTTGCGGGGGCCTCTCGCCAGTCCAAATCCTCGCGAGAATCTGAAATATGAAATTCTGCATCCAGAATCATTCAAGCCAGTTCCGATGCATCCAAACGGCTGGCGCTATTCGCGCGAAACCATGGATCATTTGCTGGCGGATGGTCGGATTGTCTTCGGTAAGGATGAAATGACGTCGCCTCGTCGCAAGATGTATCTCGATGAGCAGGATGACCAGGCGATTCGTTCCCTTATTGTCAAGGAGAGGGCTCCTGCAAGTGAAGCACTGAACCGACTGCTGGACGGTAAGTTTTTCGACTATCCGAAAGATGTTGATGTTCTTGCGACTTGGATTCGTGCGGTCACGCAGGACAGTAATGATGCACTCGTAATGGACTTCTTCGGTGGCTCAGGTTCGACCGCTCATGCAGTCATGAATCTTAACGCGGATGATGGTGGCACACGACGGTTCATCCTTGTCCAGCTGCCGGAAGAACTTGACGCCGCAGCTCAGCAGGAGGGGTACTCGACGATCGCTGATGTCGCGCGAGAACGTCTTCGCCGTGTCGCTACACAACTGAGCAGGCCAGCTGCGGGCAAGAGCTCCGGCCTTCAGGATCCCGGTTTCCGTTCACTCAGTATCGACACCACGTCCAAAACTAGACACCCTGCGCTCGGCAGGTGTGCTTCAGCAACTGGACATCGAACTTTTGGAATCTAGCATTAAACCTGATCGAACGGGCGAAGATCTCCTCTTCCAGTCCATGCTCGATGCCGGTCTGGAACTATCACTGCCGATCACTCGCGAAGAACGTGATGGCTTCGAAATCTACGACGTTGAAGAAGGAGCACTCATAATGTGTTGCCGCTCACGAGGGAAGAAACTCTCTCTCTCTCTCTCTCTCTCTCTCTCTCTCTCTCTCTCTCTCTCTCTCTCCAGAACTCGTTCGCGAGCTTGCCGCACGGCAGCCACTGCGCATGGTCTTCCTCGACGAGGAGTTCGAGCATGATGCGGCGAGGATCAACGCTGAACAGATCTTCCGCGAACTCTCACCGCTCACCGAGGTCAAGGCGATCTGAGTGGTCACCGCGTCGATCCGAGAACGCCCACGCGAATTCGCGTGGGCGTGGTTCGACGTGCTCTGCGTCCTTCGCTGGGGCTGGTGTGTGATGGAGAAACGCTACCTGCACTCACCCGACCTCACCGCACGCAACGTCGAGCGGATCGCCGAGCTGTTCCCTAGCGTGGTGGTCGAAGCCCACGACGCCGATGGTAGCGTGACAGCTTCGGTCGATTTTGACCTGCTGCGTCAGGAACTCTCCGATCACATTGTGGAGGGTCCACAAGAGCGCTATCAGCTCGACTGGCCGGGCAAGCGTGCGGCAACGTTCGCAGCGAACGCACCTATCGCGAAGACTCTGCGCCCAATGCGCGAGGAGTCGGTCAACTTCGATACGACGAAGAACCTCTTCATTGAGGGCGACAATCTCGATGCGCTCAAGCTGCTCCAGGAATCGTATCTGGGCAAGGTCAAGATGATCTACATTGACCCTCCGTACAACACAGGCGGTGACGCATTCGTTTATCCGGACGATTATTCTCGGACTAATGAGGAATATTTGGCTTTCTCTGGACAAATAGGTGAATCTGGGGTTCGACTCGAGAGCAACTCCGAGTCGAACGGTCGGTTTCATTCAGACTGGCTCACGATGATGTACCCTCGCCTGAAACTTGCTAGAAATCTGTTGACAGAAGACGGTGTTATTTTTGTCTCCATAGACGACAATGAGTCCGGCCCTTTGAAATCGATGCTCGACGAAATTTTTGGTGCTTCTAATTTTCTCACTACGGTTGTGTGGCAAAAAGTCTATTCGCCAATGAATAGTGCAACACAATTTGCGTCAGTTCATGACTATATCCACGTATATGCGAGAAGCGGAACTCGATGGGAATCCAACCTTCTTCCACGTACCGCTGAGCAGGACCAGGCGTATAAGAATCCGGACAATGATTCTCGTGGTCGTTGGAAAGCGGAGAATGCAACAGCGGCCGCAGGTCACGCGACTCCGAGCCAGTTCTACGCACTGACAACACCAGCGGGCAACGTTTTTACGCCGCCGCCGGGCAGAGCTTGGCTCTATACGGAACCGCGTTATCAAGAGATGGTTCGGGACAATCGGGTGTGGTTTGGCGAGAGCGGTCAAGGGCGTCCTGCGATTAAACGCTTCATGAGCGAAGTCAAGCAGGGGCGGGTCGCGCAGACTTTGTGGCCATACACGGAAGTTGGTCACAATCAAGATGCCAAGAAAGAACTCCTTGCCCGGATTAACTTCGGCGCATCTGACGTCGTGTTCAGCACACCAAAGCCCACCAAACTTATTCGGCGGATGTTGCACCTGGCGACTAATCCGCAAAGTGAAGATATAGTGCTTGATTTCTTTGCCGGTTCGGGGACAACAGCAGATGCGGTGATTCAGCAGAATTTGCACGATGGAGGAAACCGTCGCTTTATATTGGTTCAACTTGATGAACCTATGGGCGCACCAGAGGGATCGTTTCCGACGATTTCTTCGCTCGCTATGGAAAGGGTACGGCGTGCGGGACAAATCTCCACTGACGGTGTCATGACGGCTGAGGCCTTTGATGTCGGTTTTCGAGCTCTCCGTGTTGATACTTCATCTAAAATTGACGTCTTGCGTCCTGCTGAAACCAGCACCCAGGGTCTTTTGGCCTTACTGGAGACGAGCATCAAGGCGGACCGCACAGGTGAGGACCTGCTTCTCCAAGTTCTCCTCGATTGGGGTCTTGAGCCTACGGTTCCGATTGCTAGTGAGGACATCGATGGTTGTGAGGTTTTCGCAGTCGATGACGACGCGCTGCTCGCCTGTTTCGCTGAGACCGTCACACCTGCCGTGGTCATGGCTCTCGCAGTTCGCGAGCCCTTGCGCGTAGTGTTCCGTGACGATGCATTCGAGTCAGACGCGGCACGGATCAACGCAGAACAGATTTTCAAGGAGATTTCTCCTTCTACAGAGGTAAGGACCATCTGATTTGAAGCTCCAGTTCAAGGTTCAGGAGTACCAGACCGAGGCAGTCGACTCCGTTGTTGACATCTTCGCAGGACAGCCCCGGCGCGACGGCACCTCCTATCGGATCGACCCAGGTGTATCTGGGTCCGGCCAGAATAGGATCTTCGATGATTCGGGTCTGGCGAACGCACCTATCGAGTTGTCGCGTCCCCAATTGCTTGAGAATGTTCACCGAGTACAGGGTTCACGAAACCTTCCGCTGTCCTCGGAGCTGAAGGATTCGAAGGCCGCTCTGGGTGCTCCAAACCTTGACGTGGAGATGGAGACCGGTACAGGCAAAACGTACGTTTATATCAAGACCTTCATGGAGCTTAATAAGCGCTATGGATGGTCGAAGTTCATTATCGTCGTGCCCTCCGTTGCGATCCGAGAAGGCGTGAAGAAGTCATTCGACGTCACCGCGGATCATTTCCAGTCGATCTATGGCACCAAGCCGCGCCCGTTCATCTATGACTCCAAGCAGCTGCACGAGCTGGAGCGATTCAGCTCCGATGCCGGAGTCCAAGTGATGATCATTAACATCCAGGCCTTCAACGCCACAGGCAAAGACCAACGGCGCATCTACGACGTCCTCGACGACTTTCAGTCGCGTCGTCCCATAGACGTCATCAAGGCCAACCGCCCAATCGTCGTGATTGACGAACCGCAGAAGATCGGTGCTGACAAGTCGCTCAATGCACTCGCAGAGTTCAATGCCCTCATGGTTCTGCGTTACTCGGCTACTCACAAGGTTGAACACACGAAAGTACACCGCCTCGACGCACTGGATGCCTACAACGCGAAGCTCGTGAAGAAGATCGCCGTCCGAGGTATAACCGTCAAAGGGCTGGCTGGTTCCACTGCTTACCTGTATCTCGACAGCATCATCCTGAAGAAGGGTGCTGCACCGACCGGACGTGTTGAACTGGAAGTACAAACCAAAAGTGGTTCGATCAAGCGAATAACACGGATGGTGGAGAAAGGCACCAATCTGCACGACCTGTCCGGAGGAATCGAAGCATACAAACCGGACGGTCAGGCACTGTTCATCACAAATATCGACGCGACACGTGACATCCTTGAACTTTCTAATGGTGACATTGTCACTGCCGGTCAGCTCGCCGACCGTGATGTAACCGAAGAATCCAAACGTCGTATCCAGATCCGCGAGGTCGTCCGGGCCCACATCGCCAAGGAACGGGAGCTCTTCGCTCAGGGAATCAAGGTTCTTTCACTATTCTTCATAGACGAGGTCGTAAAATATCGCGACTACGGTCGCGTGGAGAACCACGGAGATAATCTCGGAGATTATGCTCGTACCTTCGAAGAAGAGTACGAAGCCATCCGGGCGGAGATCCTTGGTGAGCTTGAACTTGATGCCGCCACTGCCGAGTACATGAAGTATCTCCAGCGTGACGAGGTTGGATCCGTTCACGAAGGATACTTCTCGATCGACAAGAAATCCAAGCGACAGATCGACGGTAAGGTTTCGGGTCGAGGAGACGACAAAGGCCAGTCCACGGACATCGACGCTTACGATCTGATCCTGAAGAATAAAGAACGCTTGTTGTCATTCGACGAGCCTGTCCGGTTCATTTTCTCGCACTCCGCACTGCGCGAAGGTTGGGACAACCCGAACGTGTTCGTCATGGGAATGCTCAAGAAATCTGACAATACTGTTTCACGTCGCCAGGAGATCGGCCGTGGTTTGCGTCTCTCTGTCGATCAGCATGGTGAACGCATGGACAATCCAATCACAGTGCACGAAATTAACGAGTTGACCGTCGTAACCGATGAGTCCTACACAAGCTTCGTGAAGGGACTTCAGGACGAAATCTCGAAGTCGCTGGCGTCACGACCACGCAAGGCATCGGTTGAGTTCTTCACGGGTAAGACGATCAAGACGCCAGAAGGCGAGTCGCAGCTTGGGACTGAAGCAGCGTTTGCATTGTACAACTATCTCGTCAAGAATGACTACATTAACGACGACCGCACAATTTCTGAAGCCTACATGGAAGCTAGGGAGAATGGTACTTTCGCTGTCCCGTCGTCGCCGATATTAGCGCCGATAATGGACTTTGTCTGGCCAGTAGTCGATGCCCTTTATCTGGATGTCTCCATGATCGGTGGTGACGACCGTGCCATGAAGAAGATCCCGCTGAACGAGGCGAACTTCGCCAAGCGGGAGTTCAAGGAGCTCTGGGGGCGGATCAACCACAGGTCCGTATATCAGGTCGAGTTCGACTCCAAAGAATTGATCGCCAAGTCCATTAGCGCACTGGATACGAAGCTTAACGTGACGGGGCTCCAGTACGTCGTGGAACACGGCAAGCAGCTTGCGGCTCTCGAAGTTGACCAGCTGAAGTCCGGAAAAACATTTAAGGTTGCTGGTCATTCGCGGGAAACCGAACAGATCACAGCTAGTTCCACAGTCAAGTACGACTTGCTGGGGGAGATTGCTGAGAAAACACTGCTAATCCGCCGTACCGTCTCCGCGATTCTGAGAGGAATCCGCCCAGAGACTTTTGCGAAGTTCCGACTCAATCCGGAACAGTTTATTGCTGAGGCTGCCCGTTTGATTAGCGAAGAAAAAGCGACAGTAATCGTAGAGCATCTCACCTACGACTCGCTCGAAGACCGCTTCGACACTGCTATCTTCACAGAGAACCAGTCTGCACAGGACTTCAAGAAAGCTAGCGAGAAGCTAACCAAACATGTCTACGACTATGTAGTTACTGACTCCCAAGTTGAGCGCGACTTTGTGGAGAAACTCGACACCAGTAGAGAAGTTGCGGTCTACGCAAAACTTCCCCGTGGGTTCTTCATTCCAACTCCGGTGGGAGATTACAACCCTGACTGGGCTATCGCTTTCGAAGAAGGCTCAGTGAAACATGTCTACTTCGTAGCCGAAACTAAGGGGACCATGTCGAGCTTGGAGCTCAAGGGCATCGAGGACGCGAAGATCAAATGTGCAACCAAGTTTTTTGAAACCCTCACCAAACAACGCCAGGGAGAAGTTGTCTACAAGCAGGTAGATGGCTTCGATACTTTGATGGCGCTGGTTGGTAAATGAACAAGCAAATTTACGATCGAAGCGCTGAAGTCGCGGCGGTGCTTGAAACGGAGCAAAGCCGTTTGGGTGACACCTTCCGTGGCGACCGCGATGGCTTGAGTTTAGAACAACAGGCAGAAATCGCAGGGGCGAAGGGCGGTAACTATGGGTACAACAACCGGGTGACCATCAAGGCACTTACTGATGGCACTCTCCCAACAGGACCCACGCTGGCTTTGCAGGCCGCTCGAAGACTACGTACCTTGCTAAAACGGACTGATCTTTCGCCGGAATTGCGAGTTGATTGGGTTGCGCTGGAAGAGCAATTAACGCATCGCGCAGAAGACAGGATTGCCGCAGAGGTCGAAGAGGCTGCCACTAGTCGCGCAACCACGGAAGCAGAGTCAGTAGGCTCTCCAGGGATTTACGTTTATACACTGCCGCATTATCTGAAATACCCGATCGATGCGGAGACGGGGAAGACGTATTTGAAGGTTGGGCATTCGTCACGTGACGCTGTCCACCGCGCAGGCTCGCAGAGGCGCTTCACCGCGCTACCAGAAGATCCGATCCTGCTTCGAATCTATCCAGCTGAATCGTCGTTCGAAGCAGAAAAGAAATTTCACGAGTGGCTGCGCATGGCCGACCACTATGGTGCGCGTACACGTCGAGGAGGAACCGAATGGTTCCTGACTTCAACGAAATTCCTCGACCATATCGCGGCTGAGCTTGGTTTAGAACGATGGACAGTGAATGACCTTGATGCAGGCGATAACTGACCGGTCAAGCCTGTCGGATATACGCGATCCGAACTACATAAATCCACGTGGCCACGACTTCAGGTCGACGCTACTTGAAAGTGTCAGGGCATAGCGTCAGTCACGGCAAATGGGCATTGGCAGTTCAACCGGTTGGTCCAACCGATCGCTATTCTAATTATCTTCTTGATATCGAGTTCGACCGGAATAGATTTTCAGAAGCTAGGCTCTAATTGATCTTAGTGTTGCAATAAAGTAAGAGAATGAGCAATTACAAGGTTACAGACCGCAACGCAGTCCTAAGCGCGCTGGCGGAACATGATCGAATCGGACGAATACATTTTCTAAAAAAGTATGGATACGGTGAAGCTAAAGAATACGTCGTAATTGAATCCGGCATGCAGTATGACTCCAAGGCTATTTATGGCGTCGCCCATTACTATCAACACGGAACGCCCCTTGTATCTAACGAATTTAATGGCGGAATTAGTCAGGTTGTGACCCCTTTGCGGAACCTCGGATTTGAAGTTCGAGAACTGGGTGACCTTGCAAACTCGGTATCGATTGAGGAGGCTGAAACCGATCCCAAAACGTTCATCGTGCTCTGGAATCCAAAAGGATGGCCTTGGGATGCTGAAACCCGGGCCAGATGCCAACAGGAAATTCGCGAAACTGGCGTATTCATGGAGGAGTGGTCGATAGGAGGGCGTCGCGGGGGAGTACGTGAAAACGACCGGTTTTTCTTGCTCAAGGTTGGAGATCTACCTCGGGGCGTTATTGCTTCTGGTATAGCGCTAGGACCTGTGGTTGAAAGAGCCCACTGGGATGCTCATAACTCAAAGTCGTTGACTTTCTTCGCCGACATTGCTTGGGAAGTACTTTTGGACGAGAAAACACTTCTCCCTAAGAAGACCTTGGCAAACAAGATACCGGAGAAGAACTGGACGATTCCTGGGGGTGGGATTCAACTATTGCCGGATCAGGCCCAGCAGCTTGAACATTTATGGGCGGAACATTTAAAAAACATCGCCCACGATTCTGGAGCAGCTGTTAGTGTCGTCGGTACAGGAGTAGACGGAGCTGACGGCATTGAGCCCGAGTACACCACCGCAACTGTCAAGCGACGAAAGCACCAGCACAAGTTCCGGAGATTATTGTTGGGCGCAACAGATCATCCTGCTTGTGTTGTTTGCGGATTTGACGAGGAAATTCTACTGGAAGCCGCACATCTTATTCCCGACAGTCAAGGTGGACCGTCGAACCTTGAAAACGGCCGACTACTCTGTTTAAACCACCACAGGGCGCACGACAGAGGCATGTTTCAATTTGAAGGTGATGATGATGTTTGGGCTGAGGGGAGCCAACCATTTGGTCCGCCGGAGGACTGGAGCATTGAGGACTAGCTTAAAGTATTCGACGACGGGGCCCATAGGATTTTCACTTCCGGAAATGCCGAGCTTTCACTACTAGGCACTGGATGTGGTTGTGTGCCCAAAAAGTAGCGCGGTGATTTTGCGAGTATTCATGTCCGAGAATGGACACCGACCGATGCGTTCCAAATTCTTTGCTCTCAGCTTCACTGCTTCACGCTAATCAATCGTCAGCCTGCTCCTCACGTACACCAGCAACTACCGCCTCCACACGGTCAGCGTACGGTACAACAGCATAGCCTCCGACAATCTTCGTTGTATTCATGGACTGATCAAGCACTGCCCGCCGGGGCTAAAGCTCATTGAATATCCGTCGCACTCAACACCCCACGCGTGTTCTTTGACGGCTCCTAGAAGTGTTTTAGGCATGCTGAGCATCTTGAACCACGCCTAATTTCCAATAGCCCATTTAATGGCATAAGAACCCTGTCAGCACCAGCGTTGAGGACTATCAATTCATTGAATAACAATGACTGATCGAGGCTGATGACTGCTCAGATTCTCAAGAATAAGAAACCATTGCCGGCTAAACCAACGAACTGTGCAAAACGAAAGAGATAGTCAGACGCCGTTGTTTCCAGCATGCGTCAAAGTTTGAGACAAAGTAGCTTTCCATTGAGGCGGCGCGATAGATTCAACCTGAAAACCAGCTCTGGATAGCCTAGGGACGCTGACTTTTTTTGGGGGAACCTGCGTTGAATTTGCGTGCACATCTTGATGCCGATGCCTTTTCCAAGCTCTCAGCGCTGGCAACAAAGCCGACGCCTCGCGAGAAGGTGCCTGTTGTCAAGAAGTTCACTCCACGAGTAATCAAGCCGTCGGCTGATGAGAAACGGCGTCTCGCCAAGACGAAGGCAAGAATTGAACGTCATGAACGCGGGAAACAAGCGAACAAAGTGCGATCAGTCGTCCCGGAAACGTCGGAATCAACTTCAGCCAAAGTAAAAGCGAATCGCAGCCGAAAAATGGTGTCAACGACAGCTGAGGCTCGCAAGATCAACGGGATGCCTTTACCAGCGAATACCGTGCCTGCGTCGAGAAAATCGGCGCTGGCAGCGAACCCAATGCCGAAACAAGCCAGTCACAAAGAAGCGCCACAGGATTTGCGGCCGCAGGTTGCGACGAAACAAGCAATGAAAACGATGCACAAGAAGTATCGGAAGCCGGATGCCAAAATTCGACTGGAGGTGGCTGAATCTCAGCTTGAGCTCTCAGAAAGCGAGCTCCTCGCACTCTGCGATGAGCTCAGCATCGAGCCGCTGTCCAAAGACGGCCTGGAGTACTTGACTGGTGCTGACTTCGAGAAACTGCGGTACCACTTCCCGGTGAAGGGGCTTGAGCCAAAACTCGCCACATCTCCGACTTTCGAAGCGCGGCTCCGCCAGACCTATGGCGCTGATGATTGGGCGGCTGAGGGAACCCCACTGGAACGATATGAAGCGAAGGAAGCTCATCGTAGCAAGGAGCATCATCCTGCCAAAGAAAAGGCCGACGCGGATCGGGTGCCATACGTCAAAATTGTTTCAGGCGGTCTGCCAACCCTCGGCAGAGGTCATAAATAGGCTTCAGGGCTAAGCCTGACATTACTTATTTGACGCGGCAACTTGTACAGTTCTGGTGCTTGATTCAGAAACTAATTAAAAAACGTGATCTCCAGATACATCAGTAACTGTTCTGTATCAACACCTCGGTAACAATTCATGTATCGAGTCATCAGTGACTGTGAGTTAGTTAGCCGCATGTTTCGCAGGAGGCGAACCAAGCCAGTTTCGGAAACACTGGAACTCTTTGTTATTCGTCCAGAAGCTATGCTGCGCGCTGATGGTTCAGCGCGCAGCAAGCGATATTGATTATGGCATCGGTAGTGGCTCATCGAGCGGTTGCGCCTTCGCGCTCATGTCGATTCCCAGATCCTTGGCGAACACGGTTCGAGTTCCGGTGTAAACACCATCCTTGTTTTCGTTGAGTTCGAAGACACGAGCGCCACGCAAATGGTGGTTCTCGGCATCTCCTAATCCATAGGTTCCGAAGCCGGTACCCGGACCGTAGCCGAGCTCAATGCCGTAGTAATCGCCCTTGAAGGTATTGATGTGGTCGTGGCCGCAGTACACGCCACGAACATCTCCGCGTTCCTGCAGGGCAGTGAACATGCCGGAGTTGAAGGCACCGGTGTAGATGCCCTCGTTCTTGACTCCTTCAATGGAGTGCTTCTTGATTGCCTTCTGATGGTCGGCATCGTTCGAAGTGAACTGGGAGCCGTACCACATGTGGTGGTGTTCCCACAGGGGGATGTGGAAGAACATCAAAGACTGGACCTTGCCGTAACGGTTTTCGGTAGCCTTGGATGCCTCGCGGTACCAGGCGATCTGTTCTGGCCGGATCCAGTCGTAGGACATGAGGCCCTCGAAGTCCTGTCCGCCCACAGTCTTTGGAGCGTAGCGGTTCGAATCAAGCAGCCAGATGCCGAAGGCGGGCTTTGCGTTCTTGGAAGATGCGATCAGCAACCGGGTGTTCGATTCGCCCTGGATCTTGTCATTCTTTGAGTTGGTGTTGAACTTGTAGCTGCGAATGAAGTCCACGAGCTTGGCTTCGTCCATGCCGGTGCCGTTGGAGATCGAGTCCTCATCATGATTGCCAAAAGTCAGCGCCCAAGGGATGCCCCGGGATTCCATTGGCTGCACAACGTTGTTGATGGCCTGCTTGACCTCTGTGGCAGTTCTCGACGATCCATTGATGACATCACCGTTAATGAGCGCGAAGCCTTGCTTTTCGGTATCCAGCACCTTGTCTATCAGCTCCAGAGTGCGACGATCGGTGCGCGGGCCATCCTGGGTGTCATTGAACTGGACGATCTTGAACTTTCCGTCCGATGCGAACTTAAGCTTCGGGGTTGCCGCTGAGGCTTTCTTGGCCGGTGCTGCGGACGCGGCCGCACCGTTGGCTGCGAATAGCCCGGTAATCGCGGCGGCGGTGCCACCAATTAGTACTCCGCGACGGGGGACAGAAGAAGAATTGCTCACGCAAGCGCCTTTCGCTTTTATTAGATAGCCAGCCACAGGGTTGGTTGGCCGATAACCCCTAGAGCGTAGGGATGGCCAGTGACGAAACAGTGAAAATTGGAAGTCGCTGGCTTACCCTGCGCATAAATAAAACGGCTGAACAGGCATCTCGGCACCTAACTTAGACGTATCTGCGTAATAGGTCACGAAATTTGATGGCCTAGACATCAAACGTCTAATGTTTCAACGTGATCGACAACTCATCTGAACCTCTGATCCAGCCGCCTGACAGCGAGGCCCGCAAGCATTCGTGGCGCGTAGGTGCCCTTGCTGTTGCAGCGGTAATCCTCGTCGGGCTGAACCTGCGCATGGGCATCGCTTCGGCTTCTCCGCTCTTCCACGAATTGCAGGACATGCTGGGCTATGGCACGTTCATCGCCTCGTTGCTGCCCACGATCCCGGTGCTCTGCTTCGCGATCGCTGGCGCCGCGACGAGCATGGTGATCCGACGCACCGGACTTGAGCTCGGGATCGCCATCTCCTTGCTGCTACTGACTGGCGGATTGGCCTTGCGCGTTGTCGATTCAACCTGGGCCTTGCTGGCCGGCACAGTAGTAGGAATGAGTGGTCTGGCCATCTGCAATGTCGCCATGCCATCGTTCATCCGGGAGCATCACGGGAACCGCGCTGCGTCGATGACCGCTGTGTACACGACCACCATGTCCATCGGCGCGACGCTGGCCTCCGCGGTCAGCATTCCGTTGGCAGTGCAGGCAGGCTCGCCGACCACGGCCTTGGCCTTCTGGGCGATTCCCGCCGGTCTGGCCTTGCTGGTTTTCATTCCGCTGTCGTTTTCAGGACAGCGCCCTGCTGCCCAGCCCGGTGTGCATGCACCTACCTGGCCACTGCTGGTTACGCGCAAAGGCCTGCTATTCACCACCGTTTTCGGCATCCAGTCGCTGCTGGTCTACACCGTGGTCGGCTGGCTGCCCCATATCCTTATTTCACGCGGGCTGGAACCGGCAGCCGCTGGCCTGATGCTGGGGATCGTGCAGGCAGTGAGCATCCCGACTGTCATGGTGATGCTCTGGATGGCCTCGAAGCCGAGCTTGCTGCGTGGTGCGTTCGTGGTGACCACCAGTTGCTCGGTGCTCGGCTTCACCGCCTTACTGCTCTTGCCGGTAGAACTTTCCTTGCTCACCTCGGTCTTCATTGGCCTTGGTTTCGGGGTGTTCCCGCTGGTAATGCTCATGCTCAGCCGCAGCAGCGGAAGCGCAGAGGAGACCACAGCACTGTCCACGGTCGCCCAGTCCGTCGGCTATCTGATCGCTGCCATTGGGCCCTTCGTTCTGGGGCTCTTGCAGGGTGCTTTGAATTCGTGGACAACCGGACTGGTGATCATGCTGTCTTTCGCATTGGTGCAGCTCTTGTTCTGCTACAAGCTGGGAGGCTTGCGTACCGAGGCTGATTCCCGGCAGCTGACTGAAGTGGACGGCTCGGCTGAAGCGGAGCGGTCATGAGCAAGATGCCGCTGCATCCTCCACTAGCCGATGAGATGGTGGCCAAGTTGCAGGACGCCGTAGCGAAGGGGCGCTGGAAGGTGGGGGACCGGATTCCCGCCGAACCGGAGCTGATCGCAGAAATGGGTGTCTCCCGCGGTACGCTGCGCGAGGATATCAAGTCCTTGGCACGGACGGGGGCGTTCGAGGTTCGCCGAGGGGATGGTACGTATGTGCGGGCCACCAGTGAAATCAGCGGGACCGCGCAACAGGTGTATCGGGAACATGCCGACCAAGATGTGCTGCAGGTGCGTTTCGCCTTGGATACGCAAGCTGCACGGCTGGCTGTGCAAGTTGCCGATGCGCAGGTGGTCCAGCGCTTGCGCTCATTGCTGGGGCAACGGGCCGAGGCTTGGAAAGCACAGGATTTCCAAGCTTGGGCGCAAGCCGACTGGCAGTTCCATCTGGAGGTGGCGCGTGCGTCCGGAGTTCCCTTGATGCATGAGATCTATGAGAGCTTCGGCGATGTTTTCCATGGCACTAAAATGGTCCAGCGGTTAGCCGACGGATTCGATGGCTGCCTGTACGCGGGCCATGAAGCACTGGCCGACGCAATCGAAGCTGGCGACCCAGAGGCGGCTTCCAGAACCGTCATTGAAAATCTCGACTACTGCATGAGCTGGATGCGTGAACTTCCGGTTACGAGTTACCTTTGCTCATGACGAAACAACCAGTTGCTTAAGCTAAACAGCGTTCATTTGCGCAACGTTGTCCTTGACGACGGCTTGGAAATCTCCGCCAGTAGTCGCGAAAATCTGTCGCTGGATCTGGTATCCAGCGCCACGCTCAATGAGGCGTATGATTCCCTGAAGTTCGTCTTGGCAGCCAAGCTGTTCGGCCACCGGAGCTAGACGTTTCACCTCGTTGCGGAGGTGGTCGGTTACCAGCATTTCATCGCCTTGGGCGTTGAGAATAATGATCGCGTCGAGTCCGTAGCGGGCTGCACGCCATTTGTTCTCTACTCGGTGCCAGGCCGGCATGACAGGGATCTTGTAGCCCGCTTCAAGCGACATGGACATGTCGTGGACTAGGCACTGGGTTAAGGCAGTAATGGCAGAGATGTCGTCCAACGAGCTCATGCCATCGCAGATGCGCATTTCCACGGTACCTAGGCGGTTGACCGGGCGGACGTCCCAGCGAATTTCCGAGATGTCATCGATGACGCCGGTATGGAGCATATCGGCCACGTAGGCTTCGTACTCCGACCATGAATCAAAGTGGAAAGGAATCCCTGCGGTGGGAAGCTGCTGGAACATTAACGCACGCTGTGAAGCGTAGCCGGTATCTTCTCCGCCCCAGTAGGGGCTGGATGCACTGAGTGCTTGGAAGTGTGGCTGGTAGTTGATCAGACCGTCGGTGATTGGCAGGGCTTTTTCGCGGTCGTCCAGTCCTACGTGTACGTGGATTCCGTAGATGACCATTTGGCGTCCCCACCATTGGGTGCGGTCAATGAGGTTTGCGTAGCGTTCTTTGTCGGTCACCGGCTGAGAAGTTGGTGCGGCGAAAGGGTGTGAGCCTGCGCAGTAGAGATCGACGCCCATGGGGTCGGTGACTTCACGGAGCCGCCGGACGTTGGCGCGCAGCTCATCCGCTGCATCAGCCACGGTGCGGTGCACTCCGGTCACAACTTCCACGGTATTCATCAGCAACTCAGGCTTGATGGTGGGGTGCTCTTCGTCTGCGGGAATTCCAGCATCTTCTTTGAGCTTGTCCAACACCTTCTCGGCCACGGAGCATAGGTCAGCGTTTTCACGATTGACCAACGCAATTTCCCATTCAACACCGATAGTTGATTGGGGCGAGTCGGCGAATTCGATCTTTTGCACGTAACTCCTCATTGCGTGATGGGCTCGAAAAACTACCGAGCCAGATGGCGGGTGGGCGGTGGCTACCCACGCAAGAAACGGAGGATATCCATATTTATTGTATTTGCTCCCTGAGCCTGCTCAGTGCAAGACATGGAACGAGGTGCTTAGTGCGGCTGTACTTCGAAGGCTACGCGCTTTTCTCCCAGGCGGGCCAAGATGAGTGTTGCCTTGTTCTTGGCGCTCTTTGGGGATCCTGACAGCAAGATTCGGCGCAACTCTTCGGGGGTGACGTCGACACCGCGCTTCTTGATATCCAAGGAACCAATACCGTTGGCCTTCACCCAGCTGCGCAACTTTTTCACGTTGTAGTCGTGAACTGCGAGTACTTCGAAACCACGTGCGAAGGGCGTGGTGATCTTTTCTGCATGGGTGAAGTACGCGATGTGCTCATCTAAGAGATGTCCACCGGTCTGCTCAAGCATGGTGCCAATGAGGTGTGAACGGATGACCGCACCATCTGGTTCATAGACGTGCGCTGCTAGATCTCCGACAGGTGCCTTGGCGTCCTGCTCTACGGTGACCGAGCTAGTTAGTTCGTGTGCACCATTCTTATCGATGACCAATGCGGCACGGGCAATGTCTTGGCGTTTGAGTTTGCTGAACCACAGGCAAACTTCAATCACTGAGCCATGATCTGAAATCCAGACGGCTTCGGCGCCTGCCGGAATGGCTTCGTGAGGTATTCCTGGACCGAGCTTTACGCCAACATCCATACCGTTATCGACTAGTTTCTCCACAAATGGCAGCGGAGGGGAGAACGCCTCAGGATCGAAGAGTCGGCGTGAGGCGCCAGAAATATCGGTTCGCCGCGCTGGGTCTAGCCAGACGGCATCAATTCCTGTCAGGTCTGTGTCTTCTGCGGTGCCGTGGCGTACCTCGGCATTATCAAAAGGCATGAGATTGAGCGTGACCGCAGCTGCCGTCGTCTCATCTTTCTCTACGGCGGTGACCTTCAACCCGGCGCTGGCCATGGCAATGGAGTCGGCGCCAATGCCGCAACCGAGGTCTGCCACATGTTGGCTTTGGGCCTGCTCAAAGCGGCGCGCATGCAGCCCAGCGATCATCAGACGAGTGGATTGCTCCAACCCTGCAGGGGTAAAAATCAGAGTGTCGGCAAAGGGGCCAAATTTAACCCGTCCGCGGTAGCGGAGTTCCGCTTGAGCGATCACGGCTCGAACTACCGCGGCATCGTGTCCGTCTTTGCGTAGCTTCTCATTCAGAGCCCACGCAGAATCTTTGGACGCCACCATAGAAGGATCAATGGTAGCGAGCAACGACCAACCCTCGGGGGAGAGGAGCGCTGCAAACTGGTCGTTAAGAGTTGAGTCATTTGATGCCTGAGCCATAGGTTCCAGCCTATCGGCATTCCTTGGATAACCGTGCGTACTAGCTTCTGCGCGTAGTGCTGTGTGAATCACGGAGGTAAAGGTGGGTCTGCTTGGCGAGGGATAGTTGGATTGCTGTGCCTGCAATATTGCTCTGCCTCTTGCGCCGCGCCTCTGGCCGGGTATAGCTAAACACCGAAAGTCCGCTCTGCGCGAACCGGTGTGACGAACTAGGGCAATCATTAGCACTCACCTTGACCGAGTGCTAATTCACGGCCTAAAGTCATCAGTGGGTGCCAAGCGCGAGCTCTTGCTTACGCGACGCACACCGCCTGACTGGATCACACCAACTGGCACCGCGACGACGGTTGGTCCAATGCCATAGGGCGAAACCCTACATTCATTGGTTCATACACGAAAAGGAGAGACCATGTCTGTCTCCATCAAGCCACTCGAAGACCGCATTGTCATCAAGCAGGTCGAAGCCGTAACCACCACCGCATCCGGTTTGGTCATCCCTGATTCCGCTAAGGAAAAGCCACAGGAAGGCACCGTTGTAGCAGTGGGCCTTGGCCGCATTGACGACAAGGGCAACCGTATTCCTCTGGACGTTGCTGAAGGCGACGTAGTCCTGTACTCGAAGTACGGTGGAACCGAAGTTAAGGTCGGCAACGAAGAGTACCTTGTACTTTCGGCTCGCGACGTTCTGGCAGTTGTCGTAAAGTAACGCGAACCTCGTGGTTTTATGGTTCCAATCCTTGGATTTGATCAATGATCTCAAAGGATTCGGGGCCAAACTGCGACCTATGCTATTTCAGGAGTTAGTGCATGGCTAAGCAGCTAGCATTTAATGAGGAAGCGCGACGCGCCCTCGAAGCGGGCATTGATAAGCTCGCAAACACCGTGAAGGTCACCCTCGGCCCACGCGGTCGTAACGTGGTCCTCGCCAAGAGCTGGGGCGCACCAACGATCACCAACGACGGTGTCACCATTGCGCGTGAGATCGACTTGGAAGATCCATACGAGAACCTCGGCGCACAGCTGGCCAAGGAAGTTGCCACCAAGACCAATGATGTTGCCGGCGACGGCACCACCACCGCGACCGTGCTGGCACAGGCACTGGTCAAGGAAGGTCTGAAGAACGTAGCAGCCGGCGCTGCACCAGGCGATATCCGCAAGGGCATTGAACTGGCAGTGGAAATTGTTGCCGAACGCCTGAAGGCTAACGCCGTGGCAGTCGAAGACAAGGTTGCCAACGTGGCATCGATCTCCGCACAGGATGACGAAATCGGCGACCTGCTCGCCGAGGCCTTCAAGACCGTGGGCACCGATGGTGTGATCACCATCGAAGAGTCGTCCACCACCGCCACCGAACTGGTCCTCACCGAGGGCATGCAGTTCGACAAGGGCTACCTGTCCCCGCAGTTCATCACCGACGCAGAACGCCAGGAAGTTGTCCTGGAAGACGCAGTAGTGTTGATCAACCCGGGCAAGATCTCCACCGTGGCAGAATTCTTGCCACTGCTGGAAAAGGTCTTGGAGACCAAGAAGCCACTGCTGATCATTGCCGAGGACGTAGAGGGCGAAGCCCTTTCCACCTTGGTAGTCAACAAGCTTCGTGGCCTGCTGAACGTGGTTGCCGTGAAGGCTCCAGGCTTCGGTGACCGCCGCAAGGCAATGATGCAGGATCTCGCGATCCTCACCGGCGCCCAGGTAGTCTCCGCCGAACTAGGCCTGCAGCTGGACCAGGTTGGCACCGAGGTTCTTGGTTCCGCACGCCGCGTGACCATCACCAAGGATTCCACCACCATCGTTGATGGCGCCGGAACCGAAGAAGACGTTGCAGAGCGCGTAGCCCAGCTGCGTGCAGAGCACGCCCGCACCGATTCCGAATGGGACCGTGAAAAGCTGGCCGAACGTCTGGCCAAGCTTTCCGGTGGCATTGGTGTCATCAAGGTAGGTGCCTCCACCGAGGTTGAACTCAAGGAACGCAAGCACCGTATCGAGGACGCTGTTTCCTCGACTCGCGCTGCGCTCGAAGAGGGCATCGTTGCCGGTGGCGGTACCGCACTGGTTGACGCACTATCAGCACTGGACGAAGACGCACGCGTCACCTCCGCCGAAGGCGATATCGCCGCCGGTGTGGGAATCGTCCGCCGCGCCCTGGTGCAGCCACTGTTCTGGATCGCTACCAACGCCGGCTTTGACGGCGCGGTAGTTGTCTCCAAGGTCGCAGAGACCGGACCGAACGAAGGCTTCAACGCCAAGACCGGTGTTTATGAGAACCTGCTCAGCGCAGGCGTCATTGACCCAGTGAAGGTCACCCGTTCGGCACTGGTCAACGCATCCTCGATCGCTGCCCTGGTGCTGACCACCGAAACCTTGGTTGCCGAGAAGGCTCCCGAGGAAGAGGCTCACGCCCACTAAGGAAACAAATCCTTGACCGAATGCCGTCACTAGCAAGAGCACCGCTCTGGCCGGTGGCGGCATTTTGTTGTCTTAAAGCAGGTTTTGAGCCGGGGGAATCACATTGACAGAATAAATGAGTTCACTCATAATTGAATCAAGTCATATTATTCAATGCTGTTTCAGGAGACCTCGGTGCGCGCATTCATTTTTAATAAGTACAACGGCCACCTGCATGAGGTTGACGTCCCAGAGCCAAGCGTGGGGGACCAGGATGTCCTCATTGAGGTTGCGGCGAGCAGCGTGAATCAGCTTGATGAGAAGATTCGCCTCGGTGAGTTCAAAGCAATCCTGCCCTACAAGCTCCCACTGGTCCTCGGCCATGATGTCGCAGGCACCGTCATCAGTGTCGGTGCAAAGGTCAAGGATTTTGCACACGGTGACAGAGTGTTCGCCCGCCCGCGTGATCACCGCATCGGAACCTTTGCGCAACGCATTGCAGTGGATCAGGCAGATGTTGCGCTCGCACCACGACGCGTTGAAGCGATGCAAGCAGCGTCCTTACCCTTAGTTGCCCTCACCGCCTGGCAAGCGTTGGTTGAGCGCGGAAATCTGCGCCCGGGCCAGAAGGTTCTGATTCATGCCGGTGCCGGGGGAGTGGGGACCATCGCTATTCAGCTGGCCAAACACTTAGGTGCGCACGTGGTCACCACAGCCTCGGCAAAAAACGCCGAATTCCTGAAAGAACTTGGCGCGGACCAGATCATCGACTACCGCACCGAGGATTTTGCAGCACAGCTATCGAATATCGACCTGGTGCTGGACAGTTTGGGCGGAGAAATCCTCGCCAAATCGTTGACCGTACTGAAGCCTGGCGGGAAGGCTATTGGCATTACCGGGCCACCCACACCTGCCTTCGCCGCCGAGCGCGGCTTGGGCCCCGTCGTGGGGTTGGTGACTCGTGTGCTCAGTTATAAAGTCCGCAAGCAGGCCAAACGCTTGGGTGTTCAGTTCGAATTCCTCTTCATGAAGTCCAGCGGAAGTCAGCTGCGCCAAATTGCAGGCCTGGTGGACTCAGGTGTCATCAAACCCGTCGTAGGCAAGAGCTTCACCTTTGACCGGGCGCCTGAGGCATTGGACGCACTGTCTGCTGGCGGGCACCGCGGAAAGATTGTCATCGCCGTAAAGTAACGCAGTGGCACGGCATATTTGAGAATTAGGCACGCCCTTGCCTAGCCGGCTAGCGGCCAAGCACCGTGCCGATCTGCGCACGGATCGCTGCGGTCAACTGTGCGGCCGGAATATCCGGGTCCATCGCCGAGGCCATGGATACGTACTGGATCGAGGAGATCACCTGTGCAAGAGTTGCCGCGGTTTGCCTATCGAGGTCCAGGTGTTCGTACAGAAGTTCGGCTAGTGCGTGCTCGGTTTGCCTGACGATGTTCAACGCTGCGCCATGGTGCTCTTCGGTGGGATCGCCGAAGAGCATCTCGCGTAGGTAGGTTCGGCCATTCTGGACCTGCACCCTATTGCACTCCACGATGGGTGCGATGAGCGCCATGACCGCGTCCAAAGCCTCCGCTTTTGCGCCCGCTGCCTTCTGGCCTTCTTCCAGTGCCTTGGCGTAGTGGCGGTTCTGCACCAGCAGCAGCAGCTCACCCTTGGTCTTCGCATAGAGGAACAAGGTGCCGGTTCCGATATCCGCCGCATCAGCGATCTGACCGGTGGTGACGTCATCAACACCATGCGCTGCAAAGAGTTCGCTGGCGGCCGTGATGATCCGTTCAAGCTTTGCCTGCTTATTGCGTTCACGGCGCCCAAGCGGCGGGACTGTCGGTGGCATGGGCCAACTCCTGAAGAATGAAGCGGATAGAGTCATTACTGAGTCTAGTCAATCTTGTGCCGCCAAGCTTCCTGCACCTGCGCACGACGTGGCTCGCCGGTTGTGATGCAATCAGTTCGCCCACCCAAGCGGAGCTAAACCACACAAGTCAGCCAAGTATGGGCACTTCACTAATTAGCTTCTGCAGGGCCGTGCACAGCAAGTACCAAGCTCATTACGAAGTTCACTTGGTAAAATTATTGGTTGTCCGCGCAGACCACGGTCTGGGCGGAGCACTGACCACAGAACTGACAAGGAAAGCTCCACCCGTGTCCCAAGCGATCAGCAGCAGCAAAAACACCGTGCCTTCCGCGGGTTTTCGTGCCGATTTGCAGGGACTGCGCGCGCTCGCCGTGCTCTTGGTGATGTGCTATCACATCTGGTTCTCCCGGGTCTCCGGCGGGGTAGACATCTTCCTGATGCTCTCGGCCTTTTTCCTCACCGGATCGCTCACTCGCAAACTAAGCGGTGGCCAGAAGGTCTCGGTTCTGGGTAACTGGCTGCACCGCTTCTCCCGATTAATGCCGCAGGCGGCACTGATCATCGTGGCTACCGCGGTCACCGCCTGGCTGGTACTGCCGGCCACCGGATGGCTGGCGCTGATCAATGAGGCTTTCTCCTCACTGTTTTTCAAGCAGAACTGGGCCCTGGCCGAGTCCAACGTGGACTACTACGCGTTTAACACTTCCGCCTCCTCACCGCTGCAGCACTTCTGGTCGCTGTCGGTTCAGGGGCAGATTTTCATCATCTGGCCGGTATTGCTGGTTATATGCGCGTTCATCTGGCGGCGGTTCTTCTTCCGGCACCGGTTCGAGCTCATCGCATTCATCATGTTCGCCGCGGTCTTTGCCGGGTCACTGAGCTACTCCATCTATTTGACCGCGGCCGATCAGCGCCTGGCATACTTCCACACCGGCACCCGGATGTGGGAATTTGCGCTGGGTTCCATGCTGGCCTTGGCCTTGCCGCTGCTGGCGCGGTTGCCTGCATGGCTGCGCCGGATCGGTGGCTGGAGCGGGCTGCTGGTGATCGTCTCCTGCGGGGCGCTGCTAGACGTTGAAGGACAATTCCCCGGGTATCTGGCCTTGGTGCCCACACTGGGCGCAGCACTGCTGATTATGGCTCCCGAGCCGAAGTCATGGAAAAACCCTTCCGGGATACTCAGCTTGGCACCGCTGACCCGACTCGGTGGACTGTCCTATGGGATGTACCTCTGGCACTGGCCGCTGCTGGTCTTCTACCTGCAGCTGGCAGGTGTCGAGCACGCCTCACCGGTGGCAGGCATGGTACTTATTCTTGGGTCCATCGGCCTGTCCTGGCTGAGTACCCGATGGGTTGAAAAACCCCTGCTTCGTCTGGAACGAGCCCACGGCCTGCCGATGCTGGCCATGGTGCGCCGTCCGCAGCTGGTCTCCCAGGCCTTCGTCATCGCTTTGGTGGCCCTGGTGGCTGCCGCGCCGATTGCCGTATGGGACTCCAACGTGCAGCAGCGCAAGGTGCAGGCGGCCTCGCAGTCGCCGGAAGAAAACCCTGGCGCTCAGGCCACCGCGGACTGGGACCCTTCCCCGGCAGCGCTCACCTTGCCGCTGCGCACTGACTTAGACACCGAGTGGCAGACGCCGGGGGATCACTGCGAGGGTCAATACACTCCGCAGGATCCGGCGATCATGTTCTGCAATCAGGGCGGGGACCCCACCGTCGTCCCGGACCTGGTTCTGCTCGGCGACTCGCATATCCAGCACTGGTCCGATGCCGCCGCGGCCGCCATCGAGGCATCCGGCGGCAGCTGGGTGATGATCTATCATCCGGGCTGCCGCTACGGTTCGAGCACCATGCCCTGGGATGCCGAAGAATGCGCCGCCTTCCAGGAAGCCGCGCAGCACTACGTCACCAAGCTCGCGCCCTCGATGGTGCTCACCGTCGCCACGCAAACCGTGGGAACCCCGGACGAGTTCGGAAACTCCGCCGCCTCACAGGAAACCATGGTTGATGGCTACGCGGCGGCGATCGATCCGTTCGTGGAAGCCGGATCCCAGGTGATCGCGATGCGTGACACCCCGCGCTTTGATTCCTCCATTCCGGACTGCGTGGGCCGGCACCGCGCAGACGCCGCCGCCTGCGATGCCCCGGTGGCGGACAAGCTGGCCGAGGTCAACCCGATCGGCACCTTCCTGGAGTCACATGACTACGGCTCATCGGTGCGCTCCTTGGAGATGACCTCACTGCTCTGCCCGGAGGGGATCTGCAAGGCGGTGATCGGCAACGTGCTGGTCTACCTCGATGATTCGCACCTGTCTAAAACCTTCGTCAACAGCGCCGCACCGCGCTTCGCCACGGCATTCAGCGCGGCTACCGGGTGGCCGGGGAAGAAATGACGGCCCGCCGGCGTTAGCTTAGACACAGATCTTCGGCGAGAATCGTCTCCCGGCCAAAAGAGATCTACCATTTAAGCAACCTCCGCTTTCGCTCCGAAAGGTTCTTACGTGACTGAGTTCAACCCCTTTGCCTTTGAAGGACTCACCTACGACGACGTCTTGTTGTTGCCTGGCCCAACGGACGTGATCCCCTCAGACGCGGACACCACCACCCGTTTCACCAAGCGCATCAACATTGCGACCCCGATCAGCTCCGCCGCCATGGACACCGTCACCGAGGCCGGCATGGCCATCGCGCTGGCCCGCCAGGGTGGTATCGGTGTGATTCACCGCAACCTGTCCATCGAGAACCAGGCCCGTCAGGTTGACCAGGTCAAGCGCAGCGAGTCGGGCATGATCTCCGACCCGGTCACCGTGCACCCGGGCGCCACCTTGGCCGAATGGGATGACCTGTGCGCGCAGTACCGCGTCTCGGGCCTTCCGGTCATCGATGAAAACCGCAAGCTGCTGGGCATCATCACCAACCGCGACACCCGCTTTGTGCCCCGCGAACAGTTCATGACCACCAAGGTCTACGAGGTGATGACCGGCATGCCGCTGATCACCGCCAAAGAGGGCGTGCCCCGCGACCAGGTCATCGAGCTGCTCTCCAGGAACCGCATCGAAAAGCTGCCGCTGGTCGATGACGACGGTGTGCTCACCGGCCTGATCACGGTCAAGGACTTCGACAAGGCCGAGCAGTACCCGCTGGCCACCAAGGACGACGACGGACGATTGCGCGTAGCTGCCGCCGTGGGCTTCTTCGGTGAAGGCTACGAGCGCGCGATGACGTTGATCGACGCCGGCGTGGACGCACTGGTGGTGGACACCGCCAACGGCCACAGCCAGGGCGTATTGGACATGATTGCCCGGTTGAAAAAAGATCCAGCCGCCGCACACGTGGATGTCATCGGCGGCCAGGCCGCCACCCGCGAGGGTGCCCAGGCACTGATCGACGCGGGCGCCGACGCCATCAAGGTCGGCGTAGGCCCAGGTTCGATCTGCACCACCCGCATCGTTGCCGGTGTCGGCGTGCCGCAGGTCACCGCGATCTACGAGTCCGCCAAGGCTGCCATCCCGGCCGGCGTGCCGCTGATCGCCGACGGCGGTCTGCAGTACTCCGGAGATATCGGCAAGGCCCTGGTGGCCGGCGCCGACTCGGTGATGCTCGGCTCGCTGCTGGCAGGCACCGCAGAGTCCCCAGGCGATCTGGTCTTCATGGGCGGCAAGCAATTCAAGGCTTACCGCGGCATGGGTTCCATGGGTGCGATGGAAACCCGCGGTAAGAACACCTCCTACTCCAAGGACCGCTACTTCCAGGCCGACGCACCTTCCAACGAGAAGCTGATCCCCGAGGGCATCGAGGGCCAGGTCCCTTACCGCGGCCCGCTGTCCGCAGTGGTTCACCAGCTCGCCGGCGGCCTGCGTCAGACGATGTTCTACGTCGGCGGACGCACCATCCCGGAGCTGAAGGCCCGCGGCAAGTTTGTCCGCATCACCTCGGCTGGGCTGAAGGAATCGCACCCGCACGACATCATGATGACCGTCGAGGCGCCGAACTACCGCTCGCGCTAAACCCGCCACGGACCATAGTCCACGCACGATCAACGCCCCGCACCTGTCTCAGGTGCGGGGCGTTCTCGTCCCCGTCCAAAGAAATTCTCCGCACTTATCCACATTCGGTGATGCCCCTACNAGTCCGGNCCACCGCCCCGCGCATACTCAACTCATGAACACCACCGCCGGGGCCACCCTCACCGAACTGCACACGACGCTCACCGAGCTCACCGCAGCCACCGGCACGCCAGAAAACCTCACAGGCGAAACCCTGCGCAAACTCGCCACCACCGGCACCAAGCTATTCACCTTCCTGCGCCTGCACCTGGCAGACACCACCGATCCCCGCCTCGCCCTGGAACTAGCCACCACCGGCCAGCACCTCGAAGACGAAGCAGCCCGCCTCCGGGTCACCGGCGCCGACCGGCTCGCCGCCACCAACGCCCACACCCTGGACGAAACAGAACTCGACACACTGCGCACCACACCCCCGGACACCAGCCGCGCGCCGCGCCGCTGCCCGGGTAAAGCAAGCTTCCAAACCCCCGCCGCACTGCTCGCCTCCTGGACTCACATCCCGTTCGCCGAAGCGAACAAACTCATCGGTGACGCCAACGACCTCATTGGCCGCCGCGATATGGCAGGCAATCAGCTCCCACCGCGCTTCGAACACCTCGCCGCACTATTCACCACCCCGGACACTGAACTATCACCGGCGTTGCATCCCTCGGTGGTGCGGGACACCAGCCAGAAACTGGCCAAGCGTGAACCTAAGGACCAGAGTTTTGACGGGATCCGCACCGAGCCCACGTTGTTTCATGCCGATGGGCGTCCTGTGGAAGAACACGCAGCTACCCTGCTCTCTGCGGGGCAGAGTGTTGCCGAAACGACGAAGCAGGTCAAAGAGCTGATCACGACCGCGAGCACCACCGCAGGCACTGCGACGGCTTCCTCGTTGCGCCGAGGGTTTTTTGCGTTGCCGGTGAAGAACGCGTTGAGCCGTGAATTTCTGCTCCGGGTTTCCACGGTGGAAGGTGAATTGTTTGATTCGTTGATTGCGCAGGCAAACAATGCGCGGACCCGTGCGGGGGCGCAGGCTCGGGTCAACCGCCCGGCACAGGCCGGCACAGTTGACGAACCGGCTGCTACTACAGAATCCGCCGAATCCGAACCCGCTGAGGCTGAGCTCATCACCAGCCCAGAATCAGAAGCACAAGATGACGCACCTGCACAGACACCCGTAGTAGAACCCAGCATCCTGGACTTCTTACCCGAAGGGGCATTAGAGGAAGCGATCTGGGAGCCAGAAACCGTGGAAGCTCCGGCTACGGTCCCGGAACGCGCGTTGAATGCGTTGCTGGACCTGCTCACCACCATCCCCGCCAGCGGGGGTGGCAGCCAAAGGATCAGGCCTGAGGTTCTGGTGCATTTGAAACTCGAAAATTTGCAGGACCTCGCCTCCGGGGACGCACGCACTGCTCACGGGGTGAAACTTCCACCCGGGGATCTGCGGCGGTTGTTATGCGAAGCAGATATCATCCCGGCGGTATTCAATTCGAAGAGTGAACTGCTTGACTATGGCCGTGCCCAACGGTTGGTGCCGGAGAAACTTAAACGCGCGGTCCTGGCGCGTGATCATGGGTGTATTGTGCCTGGTTGCACGGAGCCGCCGGAGAAGATTGAGTTTCATCATATTGATCCGTGGTGGTTGGGCGGCGAGACGAAGCTGATCAATTTGGGTGGTTTGTGCCGGGGTGCGCATATGGATGCTGATTCTGGCCGGATTAAGCTTGTGGTGGTTGATGGGTTGCCGCATGTGATTTTGCCGAAGCATCTTGACCCGTTGCAGTTGCCGCGGCGGAATACTTACTGGGACTGACCTCGGCAGGTCAGCTAGGGCAACACCGCACCTACCCCGCAGTCGAAACGGCTGAGTCGCAACGCCCCTAAAACACGAAAACGCCCGCAGCCCTCGAACCGGATTTTCTCCGGTCCGAGCGCTGTGGACATTGTCGCCAGATACCTCTAGCGGTTGATCAATACCGACTGCATCAGCTCGGGCGCACGCTGATCCATGGTTTTGCCACCAATCCGGATGCCAAAGAACAGCATCAGCGACCCGGTAATCAGCCCTACGGCCAAGGTAATGTAACCAGCCAACGACGAGTGCATCACCCAACCGGTGATGTACGGAACCAGCGTCGGAATCAGCAGCACACCCATGATGCCGAAGGTGGCGAGCTGAGTCACCACCACCCGAGCCCCACTCCCCGGAGGAGTTTTCATCGGGTTGTCCCCCGGCAGCGGTACCGCGTAGGTGTAGCGGGCAGAA